>VTLG01007536.1_pt1 | contig 51073 bp, 57 predicted proteins | sample 4694571 | NCBI WGS metagenome assembly VTLG01 (sample SAMN12604809, study PRJNA352737) | marine metagenome | biome: ENVO:00000447; feature: ENVO:00000209|ENVO:00000569|ENVO:01000036; material: ENVO:00002151; isolation source: viral sequences binned using virsorter ... | reverse complement strand
CCTGCTCTCATAAATATACTACTATCAACTTCAGGGAATAATTTATTTATAGTGTTCTTAACAACATAATGAACATTGTCACTAGGTATAAAATTCCAAGAACTGTTAGGGATGCTAATATGGTAGCCACTGCCCGAAAAATAACATTGGATAGATTTATGCGATAAATCAAACTCTTCAAGTTTGAGTACCATTCCGATAGCTTTCTGCCTAGTATGTTCATTAGAGGAACCTCCTTTGTCAATATCTAATATAACATTATCTATACCTCTTTTCCCAAAATAATTTTTCAATCCACCATTATTTTTAGCATAATCAACTGCAATCTTATCGTATAAATAAATGCTTCTAAATAACGGGACTTCTGGGTCAATATAGTTTAATAGCTTATCCTTTAACACAAGGGAGCCACGATTTCTCGGACTCCCTTGAGCTATTTCAATATAGTTCACTACATGTTTCCTAGAGCGTCAGAGCCAAATACCTCTTCCATCTCCTTAACGGTTTTATCACTATTGTTTTGAGTTTCTTCAGGAGATGCCTCTTTCAAGAATCCCTTCTGTCTCATCCAATTCATGTCATCCTCAAGCTGTTTTCTGCCTTTAGCATTATTTAGATTGATTTTGTGGTGAACTCTAGTGTATACCTTTCCTCCTGGTTGCTTAGGCTTTTCTTTAAAAACATAAGCTAAATAAGGAAAAGTTGTAGGATTACTATCTATTCCTTCTGCAAAATTATCATTTAGATACTTTGCAATATCATCAATGGGTTGTCCATCTTCAGTTTCCCAATTACCTTTGTTATTGAGTCCTGCTTTTATGTCTAGCACGTCAAAGAAGTGGTATAGACGATTTATAACAGAGCCACCTTTAATGGAGCCATCTGGTTCTCTTTCTAAAGAACCTGATATTCTGATAGATTTTGTGTAATCACTACCTTTTTGTTTTATAGTGACATCTAAGTAAATATCAGCCCAATCATATTGAGCACTTCTATCTTGAAAACTTAGAATAGCTATATCACAAATTCCATAATAATTAACACCTGTATTTCCTGTATTCTGCGGTTTGAATAATGCCATTATTTCTCCTTCTTATATATTTTATTCCAATTAAACTTAACTATTTGACCTTTAAGATGTTCACATCTACTTCCAGCTTCTACAGCTTCATTAGATTTGAATGATACCATTAGTTCGTCTTCTTCTCTATGAACATATCCTATTGCATCACAATCTGACATAATCATATTTTTAAGCTTTCCTGTGATATCTAAACTTTCAGGTTCTACTATTGCCTTACCATCTACTATTGCTCTAGCTACTTTTCTGTGGCCGATTATAATAAGATGGTCAACACAGTCTTTAAATGCATGGACTGTATTCATTACTTTTTCTCTTACTAAAGCATAACCCTTACCAAACGATAAATCAGCTATTGAGGGCACTTCATACTCTCGACATACGGCTTTCTCAGCCCAGTCTACTACTTTATCTATAGTATCTATAGCAAAGTATTTGTAATCATGCCCATCTTTAGCTTCTTTAACGAGGTTAATAAGTTCTTGCCTATTTTTTACTTTATGGATATAGCCTTCTATCATGCTACTACCACTTTCAGTATCGATAATTAAGCAATCATTAAGCTTGCTTAGCATTGTTGTTTTGCCGACCTTGGGTGGTCCGTACAAGAGCAATATGCCTGGATTTATCGACACTGGTTTTGTCTTCACTTTTTTCAGTGCCATTATTTTTTACCTCATTTATTTTATTAATTGGGTACTCTCTCCCGAAGGATAGAGGTGCCAACGACTGCCTAATATACTGCCAGTAAGACCTATTATGCAAGACATTAAATAATTGACTTGCACCTAGCCCTGCAACTATGTTAGCAGTAAAGATTGTGTGCTTTGCAGTACACACCTCATCTGATATTTTGTTACTTGGTTGCCAAGTTTTTCCAAAATTATCATTATCTTTATCTACTGAAATAACTTCCATTGTTAATGCACCCATACGCATATCTATTAGAGCTCTTCTGTTATCGTTTCGCTTCCAATCCATATGTACATCTAGGCGTGTTTCCATGTTATCTGGAGTTAATAGCACTATATCAGATAAATGACATCCTGGTTCCCATCTTTTGAGATGCAGATTAACATCTGCTTTATCGTCAAATTGATGAATCATGTATGCAGCACACATAGCTTTTTCTTTACCTAAAAGGCTTTCAGGGTAAGCTGTTGTGCTTAAGTTATGTTCTTCCAGTTTATCATCATCCCAAATGTCAAACTTATTAAATCCCATTTGAGCTAATATAGTAACAAGGGCTGATGCTATTCCACCAGCCCCTATTATAGTTACTTCATCAAGTAAAGATTGATTAATGAGGTCTTTATTTCTAAGATACCTAAGCATTATATAACTCCATAGTAATCGTTCTCGAATTTTTCCCATTTCTTTTCAGCTTTATCTAGTTTCTTCTGGCTAAGTCTGCCTTCTTGAAATTCTCTTTTAGCTTTTTCTATTTTCTCGAACTCTTCGTTATATTTAACTTGCTCATCATCTATGTCAGCATGCATTACCTTTCCCCAACCATTTCTTATGTAAGTGCCATCTGTTGTACCTCCCCATAAAGACCTTTGATTGCCATTATAATAAGCTATAGTCTTGACCTTAGGTTTCTTCTTAGCAGTCTTTTCTATTTTATCAGCTTGTTTAACCCATTCATCTTCAGGCTCAAACTTAGGCGTTTCTACAGATACTTCACCATCTACTAGATGTATTTCTCCAAATTGGTCTTCATATGACCATTTAAAGGCATGTGTTGCACCTGTATGAGCTACTACTAATGATGGATACCCAACTTTATTGGCTCCATCTTTTAATTCTGTATCATCAGTACCACTATGGAATGCTCCCATATTATGGTGTGAATGAATGATACCTTGAAAACAGCCTGTTATATCTACTGTTTTCTGTACTTCTTTCATTATTTTCAGTAAATCTTTACCTTCAAATTCTGTAGCACTATGGCTACCTAAATCTATAGGTATAAAATATACTAGATTCCATTCATCATCTTCTAACTTATACCACGCTGGCCCTGACCATTCAGTCTTGGGAAATCGTGTCAAAAGATAGTTGATTTGATTCTGGAGTTGGTGCGGTATGTTTAAGTCCATTTTGGAGTCTCCTCTTTTGTTTATCTAACGTTATTATTATCTTTCTGCTATAAGCATCCTTATATTCCATTAATTTTGGATATATATCATCAACCATTAAAATGCACTCATCTTTTCTTTCATCATAATTATCTTGAGGAATAAGAAATTCTTCTACATCTTTATATTTATCAATATATTTCCAAAACATATCACAAGGCATTTGTATTAACCTAGTCACACCTTCACCTTGTCTAGGATATAATAGTTTATATAGCTCCGTTGCCTTATCCACTAATCCTATGCTATTTAAGCTCTCATCGGGATAAATACTTCCAGCTGAAAATCCTATTCTAAAATTTTCATCATAATGGTCGATACATAAACGCTTTATTTCTAGCCAAGCATCTTCGTATTCATTAAATTTAGTACCCCATTTTATAGGAGTTCCATTTAGACTTTCCCCATGAGTCATTAATAAAGAATAAGCCTGAAAATAAGGTATATCAAACTTATGTGTCATTAAATGAACCTTTAATACTACATGCTCATACATAGCATTTGCATCCCTAGCATTAGGATGATATTTAATATAAAAGTTACATTCATGTGGCTTAAGCTCAATAGACTCTTCATGCGCATGATATGTTATATTCCATTTATCATATAGCTCATTATATTTATTGCTATTTATCTGAGGCCTAAGTTCTGGTTTATCCTTGAACATACTATCATAATATCCAGTAAAACTAGGATATTTTGCAGGATATGTTTTCAATATTTCAATTGGATATATTTTTCTTATAACAGGTCTAAATTCACTATGTCTTAGAAATACACTTCTACCATAATATGAATTTAAATATGTTTTAATATTACTTAACACTCCAACCATATTGAAATGACCAGCACAATTCTTTATTACTGATTCAAAACTACCTAAGCAAGGACTGTCTCCTGCTATATGTGGGTGGGGATAACCTGCCCCACCAAATATCATAAAACCTTCCGCATTAGGCATTGCTTGATAAATTTTAAGAATAAACTTATCTATACCAAACTTTTGTATCCAACAATAATAGTCTCCTAAATTACAATATGTCCGAACACGTACTCTTATATTTGGTATCTTTACGATAAATCCTGGGTTTCTACCCATTAGAGTTGTTCCACATAATTCATATTTATTTGCTATTATCTTAGCCTGATTTGCTAATTCATCAATATTTACAGGCTTTGGATATCTTTCATTCATTATTTGCTTACCTTCTTCTTCACCATAATCTTCTATGAATAATTCAGTGCTAACATTTCTAGCTCTTATATATTCTTTTTTCATTTCATCAAATAGTTCTTGAAGAATAGGTAATGGCTTGTCTTCTACTACACAGCTATAGCCAGAAAGATTAACTTTTTCTACTATATCTGGTACATTATTAAATGTATATTCCATTTCGTATTTCCTTATCTTAAGAAAAGAGGGTGGATTTTCCAGAGTTTGGACCACCACCCTCTCTTCAATTGCTCACTTAACTACGCACATCGGTGCTGGCTCCTGCTACTAAGTAGCTTTGGCGTGGACTCCCGTGGGTTATGCTACAATATTAATGATAATAGTATCATTTCCAGACTTGTTAGACTTCCTAACTATCTGAACAGTATCACCTTGAGCTAATACTGTTCCAGGTCTAGCAGGTTTGTCTTGTCCATTAACATCATAAATGTCAATAGACGCTTCAGTCATTGCAATACCTTCTGATGTTAATACATCGCCTAGTGTTGCATGTGATGAAGATTTGGTAAGAATATTACCATTTTTATAAGATGAGAGGTTAATCTCAGGATTTGTATTTGCCATTGCCATACGTATGGTCTCCTTAGTTTATAATGTTGTTAAGTAAAGCCAAACTACTAATGCAATAATTGTAAGCCAATAAAAGAATACTCCAATTATCTTAAACATTAATCTTTCTGTTTTGCTTTTTCTATGTCTTTTTGGTTTATAAACGGGTTTTCCGTAACCCATATTATAAGCCTTCTACTTCATCTTCAAACTCATCTTCAGGACTTTCTTCTAAAGGAGTTATTTCTACTGGAGGGTCAGCTTCTGGTGCTGTTTCTAAAGGTTCTTCTTTAACCTCTTCCTTTACTTCTGTTTTTTCTTCAACAGGTTTTATTACTTCCTGAACTGGTTCTACTGTTGGTTCAACAGTTTCTTTTACTTCAACTTGTTTAGGTTCTGGAGAAGAGGGTACTTGAGTTTTTCCTCCGTCAATTCTCCCACATGTTATTACTGTTATTACAGTTAATATGAAAACACCAAACAATGTGTATGAAAGTTTCATTTTATTCATTTTTATCTCCTATTATTTTATCTATGAATTTATGGACTGAAACTCTACCATTGATTTCAGCCCGTTGTTTTAAGTCATCTATTAAGACTCGTTTACTTATTTTGCCTTTACTCCGTACTTTATCAAACCTTTCTTCTGGAATTTGCAATGAATAATTAATTCTTATATTTTTCATATGGTTCTCCCTTCCAATTGGTTGTATAAAGACTATTTCTCCATAAAAATAGCTTATTTGGTCCTAATTCATTGCGATACATCTTAAATATTATTTCAAAGTCATCAATTCCATCAATATCTAAGTATTCATATATCCTTGTTTCTTGAATTATTGGAACCTCTATTACTTTCTCTATCTCTACTTCGACAATTCTATCAATATACTCTATTTTTTCTTCAACTACAGTATGAACTTCTACTTTTGGCTTTGTAATCATATAAAAGATGCCCAATATAACAATTACAGCTATTAATGATTGAAGCCAATCTAACTTTCTTTCACGATTGTTTAATCGCTCAAGCCATACATCTATTTCATTTTTCATGAGATTCTCCTTCTATTTCCCAGTCAAATGGAATACTATCGTCTTCCCATGACCTTCCATTATGATATTCTTCCCAATTATCGTGTTCACAGGCATGTCTTTGTGTTGCACAAGCATAACATTCAGTAGACATATACTCTAACCAAGCAGTATATTCTTCATCAGTCATTTTATAGCTCACCATTCCAAGCCTCCTCTTTGCATTTATCTTCTATTTCTTTTTCACGATATTTTAAAGCTTCTTTACGATAAGCATCTATTTTATCTTGTAATGCATGTAAAAATGCGTCGTTATCTAATTTACTCATACTTATAACATCTGCTCCAAGCTCATCTAGTTCTTCTTGGGCTGTTATATGAGCTTTTTCTAATTTTACACGCATACTTCTTTCAGTCTCTAGTTCAGACTTAGCAGCTTCGTGATTTAATAACATTTCATTTCTTAAGCTTTGAAGCTTATTTTCAAGTATTATAATAGTGTCTACTAATATATACTTGTCTAATTGGAATAATTCCTTTTGTTTATCTGTTAATTGCATATTTACCTCATTTTTAAGTTTTAATTATTATCTAAGCCTCAGCTGGCTGACCCATGTTTTTCATGTCATTAATATCATCATCATATTTTTTGGTATAAATTGAATGAGATAAAGACACTAGATAGTCAAGCCTGTCATCTTTTGACAGCTTAATACCCTTTATTTTAATAATTTTATCAACAATTATCATTATAAATGAATTATATCTTTTAATCCACTCTTTTGATTCAAATAAGTCTCTATCTTCCATCATATTGTGGAATATTGAATATTTGAGCCATAAATGTCTCATTTACAGTAATATCTTTTAAAAATCCTTTAATCATTTTATACCTCGCTTGTAAGTTATAAAGAGAGAGATTACACAAAAGGGATTCCCACCCTATACCTTGCCTACTTCATCGTATGCTTCAATGTTGCATACACCTCATCCCTCTCTTTAATTGTTTAAATACTATGATATATCGCTATTAATTGTTTTTTACGCATCTGCTTAAACTTATCAATAGACTCATTAGGCCAGCGTTTGCTAGCCCAATGAACCCATTGTATTTTACTCCAAGCAGGCGTAAACTTATATTGTTGCCAAGTCACGACTAATTATCCTTACATCGTGATTAAAATGTTTATTACCTTTCTGCATCGCTTGGAGTTGAGAAGACGCAACAACAATTATTATTAATCCATTTAACATAGACATTATTTTATATTCTTTATCATTTTTCATAATTATACCTTTATCCTTTGTTTATTTATTTTAGCTTTCATCATTATTACAGAATAGTATTGCAAGAGGCAACACTACAAAGAAACATATTAATAATAACCATATTAGATATATCATAATTACCTCATTTTAGTTTAAAATATTTAGGCGTAATATCATTCAATTACTTTAATTACTATCCATTATTATAAATGGCTGTAAACCTTACACAAATTACCTATATGTGTATGAATATATATATAAAAAGGGAAAGGGCAGGGAATATATCCCCACCCTAACCTATAATCTCTACTTGCCTTGAACAGCATTCATAACATCATCAGCAGTACTGTATGATTTACGCATATCTGGGCCAATGTAGAAGAAATCTGACTTTAGATTATCTTTAACCTTATAACCTTGCTGATTGGTATATGAGAACTCATCGCCTTTATAGCCATGCCTTATAGTATGCTTAACATCTACAATAGCTTGGATGTAGTCCTCGTCTTCCAACAATCCTGCTAGGTCTAGTGACTTGAATGTTACACCACCTGTTGGCTTACCATCTTTCATCTTGATTCTAATATCTTGGTTATTAGTTACATATTTAAATACTATTTCTATTATGTTTTTCATTTGATTATCCTTTATGTTTGAATTAATAAATTAAATTAAGCTTGCTTAATTAGAAGGGGACACCGTTGGGCTGAGCTGGGTTTTACGGGGTAATTCAACTCGTTGAATTTCAACAAGGCACGAAGGGCATGCCCCGTAAAAGCTGGCGGTACCCAACGATGTATGTCTCGTGTACCCATTCTCGTTATATTTTTCAGAAAGTGCTTGTTTAATCCATTTATTTGATTATATTCTTAGTTATACTAGCTAGTAATACTAGGTGTATACTTAAGTTATAACTAAAATAAATATTCATTACCTAGTCTAAGCCTTAGTGTATGCCCCAGTCCTGAAAATTTTTTTGAAATAATTTTTGGAAAGTTCATTTATTATATGTATATTTGCCCAAATGCCTAATAAAAAAGCAAAAGAACGCAAGTATAGAAAGAAAAAAGCTAGGGAAGCTATAAAAAAGTATAAGAGGCAGAAAAAGAATAAAAATAAATCTAGGAGTAGTTATTAATGGCTAATATTTTTACAAGTAAGAAAAAATTAAAGGAGCAAGGTTTAAGAAGGAAGGGTGGTTTAGGAGGTTTTTTAGGCGAAGTAGCCAATATCATACTTCCAAATGCATGGGACTTTGATGTTTATGAGGATGAACCCAATTATCCCGTAAAGGCTGCAAATAGTGGCGTACCCGGCATTACTCAGGCTGATAAATTAGGATATTATAAGGAAGCACAGTTCCATCCTTATGGGGGGAACGTAGACCCTTCATCAGGACCTACTGCTGTAGGTGGATTTGCTCAACATTCTCCTACCGCAAGCCTTCCTAGAGGATTTGCTGAGTTTAACCCTGGGAATTTAAGTCCTGGAGAACTATTGGCTCAGAAAAGAGATGAGTATGGTAGTAGAGAGAAGAGTAGAAAGGCCGATGAAATATTAAGACAGGCTGAAGGATTAGGCGTTATAAACCTTCCTGGAGACGATGAAGAGAATATGACTTATTTTGACCTTAAGCAACAGCAAATGGGTGAGAAAGAGCAGATTCAAAAGCTTATGTCTCAAGGATACTCAGAATCTGATGCTGTAAAGATTATAGGTGATAAATTTAAACTAAAAGATAAACTAGCTGGAATGAAATTAAGCGATTTTGGTTCAGGAAGGAATCTAAGGAGGTTATTTAGATAATGCCACAATTACCAAGTTGGATGGGAGAGTTAATGTCAAAAAGTGCTCAGGGGAGTGCTCCAAGAGGAGGGGGCCTTTCAGGTGCAGCAAGTCAAATGATGAACCCTGGTGCAAATGCTATGGATGAGAGAAATTTATATTCTGGATTCTCTCCTTATGGAGAAGAATTTACTGAAGAAGATATAGCTGCTATGCCTACTGGTGGTATGAGCGGACTATTAAAGTATTTAAAGGAGGACCAGTTCCAAGGTCCTGGCATGATGCCTCCTTCGCAAAGAGACATGGGAAGAATGGGCCGTATGATGCCGGGTGGTTTAAGAAGGCATATGCAAGATAGAATGATGAGGAATAATCCTTATGCAGGTGATATGCCAGAAAGAGATGTTAGCGTGCCGGGCGCAGAAAGACAGATACATACTCCTCCTGGAGGAGGTTCGGGTGGTTATAATGAATCAATCCCTAATCCTGGCGATTATAGTGATTTTAGCGGTGGAAGCAGGTACTAAAATGACTGATTCTCTTGTAGGAGAATTAAAACAAAATAAGGAAGCTATGGACTATCCTAGTCTATTAAGTCAAGCTTCCTCTCAATGGGGATTAGACCCATCTCAGTTAGAAGATTATATGAATAGAATAGCGTTTCATGAAAGTAAATATGGAACAGATAGGTATACCCCTGTACAAATTAGCGATAAAGCTAAATCAGGATATGGTCCTGGAAGAGGTATGTTTCAATTTGAGACAGGCTGGGAGCAAGGTGGGCATACTGCAGCTAAGAGATTAAAACGTATATTAGGGGAAACCCCTGATTGGTTAGAGACTACAGAAGAAGGTTTTGATGCATCAGAATTAAGTGACGAGCAGCAAAAAATGTTATTTTTAGCTAATTATATGGGGAAAAAGAACCCAGAGGGATATGGTCCAGATAATCCACAACTTATGTCTTCTGGTTTAGGTGGAGTTACTCTAGAAAATCTTCCAGAATGGTGGGCTCAACATCATTGGGCAGGTAAGAACGAGGAGAAGGCAGGAAAGATAGCCTCTTTTGAAGATGCTATGAATTACTATAGACCTAGATAGTCGATGGCATGGGGTATATTTTTAGCAGTATTTGTTATTGTTTTCATATCTATCTTGTTAATGAAAATAACTGATTAATGTATACTATTACAATAAAGCATAAAGATATAGGAGCTAAGACCTATGAAATTTATACAAAAGAAGAAGCAGACAAAGAAGGACTTCAATATAATCATTGGAAGGAAGCTAGAGAAGGACAGTGGGCATTATCTGACGATGGATTCGTATCTCAGGTTATCACAAGAAAGAAGTATCCAACGGCTAATCAAATCGATAATGTCTACCTCAGATTTGCCTGGGGATATACTTTCTATAACCCTGAGTACAGAGGAAGAGAGTTAAAAGTAAAAGGGCGTAAGTCGAATACGACTATGACAGGGAAAAGACCAATCGAGGTCAAAGCCAAACAAGAACGAATGAAAAACCTAGCTATGGTATATGCTCAGACTATGAATACTGACGAAACCATAGAAAAAGTATGTGGCGAAGTTACTTCTAGCGAGAATAGAAGAATTAAACGCTATATGAGAACGGAGGTATTTAAAGGTATGGTAAGAGAAGAATTAAGTAAATTGTTAAGCGACCACGGTATGACAGAGGATTATACTCTAGATTTATTAGGGTCTACTATAAAGAAAGCTCAGGATAAGGGTGATGTTACTAATCTTATGAGGGCTATAGAGAATCTGCAAGATATGCATGGAATGAAGGATAAGCATCTTGTTAAGACTACAGATACATTAGAAGCAAGTTCTACTACCAAGCTTATAGATGAGCTTAGAGAAGAAGAAAACAAGCTACTTGCAACAAGAACTACTGTTAAAGAAGATGAATAAAGAATTTAAAAACTATCTGTCTAAGTATGAGGTAAAGGATTGGAAGAATCCTCTTCATTATTATGATTATGAGGCTGCCTTTAAAGACAAGGCTAGGCCAGAAAAGAACGAAGAAGGTATCTGGAAGTGGCCTTCTAAGTATAAACATCCTTTGCATCCTGATAGATATGTTTATGAAAATGAAGAATTAATTGATTCAATTACTGGAAACCCAGCAACTAAAGAGGAGAAACTGGTTTACGATTTAGCTAGAAAGTGGACACTTCCTAAAACTGCATTTAAATAGTGAGAGCTTTAATAAAAAATGTTTTAACAAAAGAAGAGGCTCTTAGTCTCTCAAAAGTTCAATTAGGCAAGGAAGACTTTGAACACCCTTTAGTTAAAAAGGTTTTAAGCAAGATTGAAAGTGTTATAGGCAAAAGAAGTTATTCTTCTCCTAGTTATTTGTCTATAGAGAAAACAGAAAATGGTCATGAATGGCATACAGATACAGGGACTAATGGGCATATGAAATGGTGTAGTTACGGTTCGAGCACTTTGTTAACCAAATCTTCTCATGGTCTATTTAAATATAAAGAACCTTCTGAGGAATATAGTCAAGAAGACCATTATTTAAACACTATTTTACATTCAAGCGATGAATGGCATAAAAGGGAGAAAGCAGATAAAGGACGAGCTGTTCTTTTAATGTTTTTACAATAATATGGATTATGAGGCTAGGCATGAAGAGTTAAGAGCTCTTCAGAAGTTGCGGAATAACATGGCGTTGTTTGGAAGGTACTGCTTCCCAACTGCCCTCCGCAAACAGACACCCCCGTTCCATCACGAAGTGTACTCTGCCTTAGCTGACGACGACGAAAGAAGAGTGTTGATAGCTGCCCCTAGGGGAACGGCTAAGAGCACTGTCACCACTCTCATCTATCCTTTATGGAGGCTGGCATTTAAAAGAAGTGATGAAGATTTATTCATAGTTATTATATCTGAATCACAAGCACAGTCAATAAATTTCTTGTCTAGAATCAAGTACCATCTAATTCATAGTGATAAATTTAGAAAGACTTTTGGGGATATGGGGCCAAATACTGCTACAAGATGGACTCATACTGATGTAGTTCTTGCTAATGGCACTCGTATAATAGCTGTTGGTACAGGACAGAGGGTTAGAGGATTTATTGAAGGAGATACTCGGCCTAATTTGATTGTAGTCGATGACTTTGAATCAGAATTGAATGCATTTACTCCTGAAGCAAGGGCTAAAAATAGAAAGTGGATGACAGAAGCCGTTATCCCGTCTTTATCAGATGAAGGCAAGATATGTATGATTGGTACTGTCATATCTGAGGATTGCTTTTTATATTGGGCTAAAGAGTCTTCAACCTGGAAAACTTTATGGTATTCTATATGGGATGACGATGAAAAGAGTATATGGCCAGAAAGATTCCCTAAAAGTAGAATACTAGGGATTAAAAAAGAGTTTGAATCAGTTGGTAACTTAAATGGTTTCTATCAGGAATATATGAACATTGCTCAGTCTCCTGATAATGCACCTTTTAAGCCAGAGTGGATTCAACTACATCATTATGATTATGAAAGAATAAACGGGCAAAATTGCTTAACAAGAGAGGTAGGAGATGAAAAGAAAATTATACCAGTCGATATATATTGCGGGGTTGACCCTGCTAGCTCCCTTTCTGCTAGGGCTGATTATTTTGTTGTGGCTACAATTGGTGTTGATAACGATAACAATAAGTATGTTATCGATATTTACAGAAACAGAATTTCGCCTGCGGAACAACCACAGATATTAATAGATAAGTATAAAAAGTTTAGACCGAGAAGAATGAAAGTTGAAACTGTTGGCTATCAAGAAGCTTTAAGGGTTGCTGTAAGAGATTTGATGAGAGAGGAAGAATTATATATTCCAGGACTTGAAAGTGGAGTAAAGCCAAGAAACTCAAAAAGTGAGAGACTATTATCTCTTGTTCCTTTATTTGCAAAGAAGCAATTTTACTTTAGACCAGAAGACTTAGAGCCTCAACAAGAGTTCCTTTCTTACCCTAAAGGAAAACATGATGATGTAATGGATGCAGTGTGGACAGCGCTTGATGGGCATAAGCCTTGTAGAAAAAAAGAGTTTGACCCCGATGCTGAAGAAAAAAGTTTTACTAAAAAAGTCTTGGATTGGATGACAATGTAATGTATATTACCCTTAAAATTTATGCCGTACGAAGATAATAATACAAAACCAGCTCATAGCGAAAGAGATTTCGTTAATGAAACTATAGACATTTATCAAAGATACTCTAAAAAAAGAGACACTTGGGCTGGTGAGGCAAAAGAAGATAAAGAGTTTAGATTAGGTAAGCAATGGACTACTGAACAAGCTGACGTTCTCAAAAAGAGAGGACAAGCTCCAATTGTTGTTAATCGAATTCATCCAGCAGTTGAAACGGCTAAAGCTATGATAACTGCTAATAGGCCTTCTTTTAGAGTTGCTCCTAGAGAGGATTCTGATAAAAAAGTAGCTAATGTTGTTAGTGCCTTGCTTTCATATATGTATGATATATCTGACGGTAGAACTGTTATAAGAAAAGTTGTAGATGATTATTATGTAGCGGGATTAGGATATATTCAGGTGTATCAAGACCCAATGATGGATATGGGTAAAGGTGAGGTTTGTATGCATGACCTTGACCCTTTAGATGTTTATGTTGACCCTAATAGTCAGCATAGATTTTTTGATGATGCAGAAAATATTATAGTATCAAGGCTTTTTACTAAAGAGCAAGCGAAAAAATTATATCCTATGTTTAAAAAGGATATAGAAGAATCGAATAGCGACCAAGACTGGAACGCTCCTGAAACAGGTAGGAATTTTGATGGAACAGTTCATTTTCCAGAAGATGTTGGAACTTTAGATAATACTAATTATGTAAGAGGATATGAAAGGTATTATAAAAAGCATATACCTGAATATAGGGTTTTTGAAAAATTTAGCAAAAAAGAAAATGTATTAGATGAGGAGAGTTTCTCTAGGTATGTTGAAAAACCTGCATGGATTATCCAAGGTGAAATTGTTACCGATGAAGAACAAGCTAAAAAGCTAATCGATTTATTGGAATTGCAGGGAAGCAATGCTGCGCTAGAGCAAAGAATGCTGATTGAGACAAAAATGGCAGAGGAAGGATTAGATGGAACAGCTGTTAGTCCTGCTCCTCCTGCTCCTAAGGTAGACGTTGCACAAGTTACATTTAGAGATTTAATAGCACAGGATAAAATAGAAGTTGTAAAAGTGTTAATGACTCGTATTCATCAATGTGTTATTATAGGTGATAAATTGTTATATAAAAGAATATTGCCATTAGAGCAGTATCCAATTATTCCTTTTATCAATATTCATACTAGAACGCCTTATCCTGTAAGTGATGTAAGGCTAGTTAAAGGGATGCAGGAATATATAAATAAGACTAGGTCATTAATTATAGCGCATGCAACAACTAGTACTAATACTAAAATACTAGTTCCAGAAGGCAGTGTTGACATGGCTGAGTTTGAGCAAAAATGGGCACAACCAGGTGTTGCTATATCTTATGACCCTACTGATGGTGCCCCTATGCCAGTTCAACCATCTCCATTGCCTAATGAGCTTTACCAAAATGAGATGACTGCAAAAAATGATATAGACCATCAATTAGGTATATATGAGATGATGCAGGGTAATGCTTCTGCAGCACCTCAAACTTATAAAGCGACTATATCTCTAGATGAGTTTGGTCAAAGAAAAATTAAATCTAAACTAGCTGATATTGAAGCTGGCTTAACTAGGGTAGCTCAAGCAGCTATACCTTTAATGCAACAGTTATATACTATTCAAAAAACTTTTAGAATAGTAAATCCTAACAATTCATTGAGTGAATATGTTATGAATCAGAAACTTGTTGATGATAAAACAGGAGAAATACAAGTATTTAATGATATAACTATAGGAAAATATGATGTTATATGTGTAGCAGGTTCAACCTTACCTACAAATAGATACGCAGAATTAGAGTTCTATAAAGATGCTTTCCAAATGGGGCTTATTGATAGACAGGAAGTTCTTAAGAAAACCGAAGTATTTGATGCTGAGGGAGTACAAGAAAGAATGGACACTATTGCTAAGTTACAAGGAGCATTACAAGGAGCTCAGCAAGAAATTAAGAAGCTAAAAGGAGACTTGCAAACCAGAGATAGAGAGTCTGTTAACTTACGTAAAAAACTTGAAGTTGAGAAATTTGCTTCAGGGCTTGATAAGGTTCAGAATAAATCTCAAGCTGCAAGCACTCTATATGAAAAGCGTCTTGATGACACACTATCCACAGTGAAACGTCAGATTACAGATTATGTATCTGATTTAGATAAAAAAGAAAAAGACTTACCTTCTCGTGGAAAGAAGCAGTCTAAAAACAGGAGAAAATAAAAATGGTAGATAATCAAGGAACAGATACCCCTCAAAGTGCAAATGATTTATTTGATGAAAGCGTTTTTACAGATACGCCACAAGCAAATGAACCTCAAGAGGGCTCTGCACAAGATAGCACATTAACTCCAACCGATGCGTTTACAGAAGCATCTGGAGAAGAGGCCCCAAAAGAGGCACCCTCAACACAGGAAGCACAGAAACCTTTAGAAGCAAAGAATGATGATACTCGATATGAGTATTGGCAATCTCAATCAGCTCAAAAGGATAATCAGATAAGGCAAATGCAAGAGGCCTTGCAAGAGCAGCAATATCAACAACAAGCTCAAATGCAACAGCCTCAACCGCAAGAGCAACCTCAGCAAGAAGAGTTTCCTCCTCCTCCAGCTAAACCTGAAAAACCTCGAAACTTCAATAGGTCTGAAGCCTATGAAGATTCTAGTAGTGAATCTGCTAGATATTTAGATGAAGTGGAAGAATGGCGAGATAATATGGATGATTATAATTCTTTAAGAACTCAGTATGAAACTGCTCTTGTTAAAGAGAGATTAGAAAAAGCTGAAGAAGAGCGAAATCAAGCATTGAGAGTCCAAGAAGCTCAACGGCAAACAGCTAGTCAATTGAAGCAAATTGACGGTTTAATGCAAGGTAACTACGGAATGAGTGCCGAAGAATCTCAAGATTTTATCAAAACCATGTCTGACCCTAAGTCTATTTCGGTAGATAATTTGGTTAAATTGTACAGACTTCAACATGGTCAAGGTGGCGGAACCCCTGTTAATCCAGGACAACCAGCACAACCTTCACCTAGTTTTCAGCAAGCTCAAAGAGCTCAGCAAGTTCCACAACCTATGGGAGTGCAACCTACAGCTGGAAATAATCAAGCCCCTGCAGAAGACCAGATTATGGACAACATGATATCGGATTTTAAAAGTAAAAATCCTTGGTAAACCCGTATGGGGCACTCACCTAGAAGGCTAACAAGCAGTTGATAGGAGCGGGTGTTAATTAGGAAATAGAATAATGGCAACAGTATATAGTGGCTCCTTTGGAGAAACAACGCCAGGTGGAATTTCTATTGACGACACACGGAGAGTCTTTAATTTTGGAGATAGAGTTGCAGAACTCGCTCCTCAACAGTCTCCATTTTTTGTATATCTATCAAAAGTTGCAAAAAAGGCGACAAATGACCCTGTGTTTAAGTTTTTAGAACAACGTCATCAATGGCAAAGAAGAAACTTCTTGGTTCAAACTGGAGATACGTTAGCAGATGGTGGTGCAATCACCGCTAATGGTAGCGCAACTTTAGCAGCAGACGAAGACTTAGTATTACATTGCAAATACGACCAATATGGTAAAATATCATCAAGCTCGCCTTGTAATTTTATCATGCCAGGTGCAGTAATTGCAGTAAAAGCAGACGATGGTGAGGTATATAGATTTAGAGTAGATGAAGATGCTACTTTTACATCTAGTACTTCTTCTTATTCTGCAGCATCCCCTGCTGCAGCTCAAGTTCATCATGATACAAATGGTGTAACAACAATTAATGCAGAAGCTTGTATAGCCTTACAAGACATTCCTCAAGATACAGTTTTATCTGCCGGGAATGCTGGTGCAGTAATTGGTAGTTCATATGCAGAGGGAACTGATAGTCCTATAGGTTGGGAAGACAAGCTTTATGATAGAGAAGGTTATACTCAGATATTTAAAACTGGTATGAGCATATTCTCTGGAACAAGTATGGCTACCGAATATAGGGGTATTAAAAATGAGTTTCAAAGAATATGGCAAGATAAGTTAATGGAACATAAAATGGATATAGAGCAAGCTATGTTATTTGGCTATGGTGCTACTCTTAATGATGCGTCTACCAGTGCACCTGTTAGACAAACATGGGGAATAGTTCCTTATACAAATACATATGGCAAGGTTTATAACATGTCTTATGCTTCTTCTGGATACGACGCTTTCTTAGATGCAATGGAAGATTTCTTTGCACCTGAAGGTGGAAATTCTGGAAATAAACTCGTACTTGCTTCTAGAAAAGTTATTACTTATTTGAATAAACTAGGTAATGGCTCTTTTATGAATAATTCTGTAGGCTCTTCTCAATATCGATTAGATGTAGCTAATGTTCCTGGTTCTTTTGGGCATAATGTAACAGTTGTAAATACTATATTTGGTAATTTACATTTTGTTTCTGAGCCTTTACTAAGAGGACCTTGGGAAGATTACTGTGTTGCAGTTGATTTGAAGAATGTAGCATATAGACCACTAGTGGGTAATGGTGTTAGTCGAGACACTTTTATTGAAACTAACGTTCAAGACAATGGTGTTGATGGTCGTCAAGACCAAATCATCACAGAAGGTGGTCTTGAGATTAGTTTGCCTGAAACCCACGCAGTTCTTAAGTTTTCTTAAGTAGGAGGTAGATTATGGCTTTAACTAAAACTACAGCTGGAAAATACGTAACACTTGCGGAAACCATAGATGTTGTGGATTCAGGTGGCGGTAATGCAGTATATGCTTTAGGTACAGCTTTTGGTTCTGACCAATATGATTGGGAGAATAAAAAGATTACCATAAAGATTGAAATGACTGAATTATCAGCAGGTAATGGTGCTTGGGATATGTATGTCCAAACATCACCAAATGGCTCAACTACAGGAGATGTGACTACTCCTGGCAGTGGTGCTTGGCCTAATTGGGTAGATGCTTCAGCAAATCTAAACACCTCACTAAATTCAACGGCTGTTGGAAATAGTGCAATAGTAGTGGCAGATTTGACAGATGTATGGGCTCCTTATATGAGAATACGTGCGTATTCTGATGGAACTGATACTCAAGATGCTTCTCAATTAAAAATTACTGTTGCTCTGGAAGGAGTTGATGGTGATATAGCTAGTAGCGATTTTGGTGGCGTAGGCGCTGACCCATCGTAGTAAGTGGTGAAATAATCGTAAGGGGTCTTCGGGCCCCTTACATTAACTTTTAGGAGAAAGAATGGCAAATTTAATAGAAAACGGTGGAAAATGGGGTCCTATATCGGAAGGAACTAATACTGGTGGATTTCCAAAGTCATCTTATGAAGGAAAGCAAGTAGTCATTGACTTTGATAATACCGAAGCTACGAGTATAATGTATACAGGTCTTATCGAGTGTCCTATTTCTACTGAAACAGAGATAGTTTGGAATACAGAAGCTGTAAACTGTGCTGATACTGCTGACATAACTGTTACTTGGCAAGGAACAGATGACCCTTCAGTAGCTGCCTTAACTCATGGAGGACGAGATGTTGCAGCTTCAGATACAGGTTGGACATCAGTTGATGTTCAAGATTTAACAGGTAGCGCAGCATGTGATGCTAGGGTTGCAACTAATTTATCAGGAGTGGCTAATGTGGTTAATAAAAGATATATGAGATTTAAATATACTTTAGCTACTGCAAATCCAGGCGATGTAGATATTACATGTAGGCTTATAAATTTACCTGCTATAGGAAAAATTACTCATAGTGTAGCTTTATAAATAAATGGCTAAGAAAAAAGTAAAGAAGTTCGTATATTCGGGCAGTATTGGGAACCCTTTTCATGGGAATAAACCTGATACTAGAAGAAAAAAGAACTTAAAAAAGTAATTAAGGAGCTTGAATGGCAGCAACAATGGCACAAAGAATACAGGATTTAATCGGGTTTGATTATTCTTCAAATTCTATTAATACTGAGAATGAGGCTATTGAAGGTGCTTATGCGGAAGTAATTGATAGTTTGCCAGAAGAGGTACTATTAAAATATGCAGTTGCTCCTAAAAATCTTACTATTGGCAAAGAGGAAATGGCTATAGATAGTAAGAAAATTATAAGAGTTATGAGATATGATGCAACCCCTATTGCAAGAGTTTGCGAAAAACTAGATATATATGAGTATGTGCAGGCAATAGCTGATACTAATAGTATTTATTATCCTACTAAATTTTCTCCTGTATATACCGAGGACCCTGAAACTACTCCTCCGAGATTGAAAGTTTTTCCAGAAATAACTGGAGAAGCTGGAGTAGCTGAATCGGCAAAGGTTTGGTATACCTCATATCTTAATGACTCAGATGTTGATGGCGATGATAGTTTTATTGGATTACCCCCAGAAGCAGAAAATGCAGTCGCTTTAAGAGCATCCATACATATTATGCAGACAAAAATTAGTGATACTATACAAGATGATGAGGATGACGAAATGCTTAATATGTTGAATAATCAAATGCAATCTTTGCAAAAAATGTATCAAATAGAAATGATGCGATTATCTGGGGAAAAAGGTGAACAATAAGGAGAATAAATTATGGCAATAGCCACAGGAACAATGACAATAACAATAACGGAATCGTTAGATGTAGGTACTACTGTTATGGATACAGCAACATCAGTTGCAAAAACAGTTACTGTAAACGATATTTATAAGAGAGTTGTGACTTGTCCTACTTCTGAAATCTTATTATATGACACGCATGATACAAACGTTGCAGGAAGTACATTTGATGATGATTTAGTAACGTATGTTAGAGTAACAAATCATGATGGTTCTAATTATGTCGTATTAAGAGTTAAGAATGCGGATAATGACGAATTTGCTTATAAATTAAATGCGGGCGAATCGTTTTTGTTATGGAAGCATGAAGCAACAATGAATGCTGCAACAGCATCAACTATAGATATAGGTACAGGATGGCATGATATTACCTCGCTTAAAGCTACAGCACCTTCGGGTCCTTGTGATTTAGAAATAGTTATAGCTAGTTAATATGAAAATTGTTGAAATGATAGAATTGGTGCAACAGCATCATCCTCATATGGGACAAACTGAAATAGTTAAATTGCTCGATAGGGCAAAAAATGACTTTTGTGCTAGAACAGAAATTGTCAAAGATAGCTATACAGGCACAACTGTAGCAAACCAAAGATATTACGATATAGATGCTAGGATAATAAAGATAAAAGATATATATCTTAATGATGTATTAATCCCAAGAATGCTAGAAAAGCCTAGTATAGATGATGAAGATGATGGAGAGTATACATAATGGCTACTAAAAAAGAAAGAGCTTGGTATATAGACAAATTAGGTAAAATAGGTATTGTAGAAAAATCTACAAATACTATAACTAAAGATGGATATACAAGTAACTGGACTTCTATAACAGAGGCTAAGTCCTTTAGAATATATGCTATATCAAGAGATGATGATTTAAGCGCCAATGATTTAACTAATACATTCAACCAAATACCAGTTCAGTTTCATGAAGCAATTGTTAATAAAGTTATTGCCAATGGGTACAAAGATACTCGTAATCAAAAATTTGATGCAGCTCAGTATTTTGATAATGAATATGCGGTTGCAATAAAAGAGGCTAAAAAATTCTCCAAAGCTAATTATACAACAACAGGCTTTATTAAGCCACAGGATTATTAAATATGGCAACATGGACAAAAGAAGTAGTTGATTTATCGGTAGCAGGCTCATCTCTTACTATTGATAGTATAAAAATAGATGGAGCCAATATAGGGCATACAGACGACACAGATTTATTATCTTTAGCTAGTGGGGCTTTAACTGTAGCTGGAACTATAACGGCCACAGATAATATAACAGGAACATTGGCAACTGCCGCTCAAACAAATATAACATCAGTAGGAACTTTATCATCTTTAGTTACATCTGGGAATGTAACTGTAGGCGGAGACTTAACTATAAGTGGTGGCAATATTACTAATGCTATTACTTGTGACTCTACCGTTACTACAACAGGTTTACTAACTGCTTCAGCAGGGCTAAAATTAGGCAATAACGTTATATATGCTTCAGATGGAGGAACAGCGATAACTGTAGATACTTCTGATAATGTAACTATTGGAGCCGATTTAAAAGTTGCTTCTACTAATAAAATATATCTTGATGGAGGAACTCATACATATTTTCATGAATCTTCAAATGATGTAGTTCAATTAGCTGGTGGCGTTGACCAAGCAGGTTCAGTAAGGTTAATCAATATGACCCCTAAATCAGGGGCTGGTGCCGATAATTGTGTTTATGGAACGGATGCAGGAAGTAATTTAGATTCAGCCTCTACTTCTAATACCTATTTTGGAACTAGGGCTGGAGATGCTACTCACTCTGATGCTGATGGAAATACTGGAGTAGGAACTATAGCTCTTTCTCAATTAACTACTGGAAATGGAAATGTTGCAATAGGGAATGGTTCGATGTATGATGCAACTGAAGCTTTATATAATACAGCTGTAGGTACAAACTCTATGGATAATGATACTAAAGGGACTAAAAGTGTAGCAATAGGTTATAATGCCTTAACTGTTCAAAATTTTGATGGAGACACAATTGATAGTGGTAATGTTGAAAGTAGAAATGTAGCGATAGGTTTTGGAGCAGGTGCTGGAATAACCTATGGTAAACAAAATGTACTTATAGGTTATTTAGCTGGGGACAATATAACTACTGGACAGCAAAATATAGTTATAGGCCACAATGCAGAAATATCAGCAGTAGGAACGGATAATGAAATTGTTATCGGAGCAGATGCCACAGGTTTAGGGGCAAATAAAATTGTCTTAGGTGATGCCACGCATACAGATGTTTACATGGCAGAAGATAGTGGGGCAACTGTTCATTGTACTAGCGTTACATTAAAGGAAACAACTACTCCGACAGCATTAGCTGACCATGGAAAAGTATATACTAAAAATGATAATAAATTATATTTTCAAGATGGTGCTGGTACAGAGCACGAAATAGCATTTGCTTAAATAAATAAGGAGCAAGAATGAAAGAGAAGTTAGAAAATCTTAAAAAACAGCAACAAGCAGCAAAAGAACTGTTTATTAAGCTTCAAGGAGCAATCGAGTTCGTTGAAGGGGTTATGAATGAAGAACAGAAAGAGAAAGATGAGTCAAAAAGCAAAAAATAACTTTGATATAGATAAATATAGGCAAGAAGTAATCACTTCTTTAACTGTATTAAAAGTTGATAACAGAAATGTTAAAGAGACTTTAATTGAACTTCGTTCTTTATTAAGAGAGCAAAATAGCAGAGTTCGTAAAAACGAGAAAGCTATTGCTAGAATATTTGGTATGGGAAGTGTTGTTATGGCTGTTTTTACAGGCTTAATAACTTGGTTATTTAAAAAATAGGAGAATACATGAAAATAGTATTATCATCGATTACTAAAATATTGCCCGCAGGATGGAAAAAACATCTTATACATTCACTATGTGAATGGGCAGTTAAATCAACTAAAACTAAGCTAGATGATAAGTTGTGGGAAAAGATAAAAGACAAGATATAAAGTTTGTCATGCCTAGTGATGTTTCGCCACATTCCAGTGAGCCATTGCTTACTATATGTGGCGATTTAGTATGTTTTCCTGAAAAAAAGGATATGGTTTCTAAAGTTGGAATATTAGGAACAAAAGCTTTTCCTAAAAGACCAGCTGAATGTCCTTGCTGTAATAATGAAACAGTAATGGGAATTGAGGTTATAGGAGCTTATCCTGGTAGTATTATATGGCAGTGCATGAAATGTGATGAAAGGTATCTTAGATTTAATAAGATAAAAACAAATAAGTTACTTTTAAAGGTTAAAGATACTTTCACAGTCCCTGAAGATTGGGGGTATTTGCCTGTTGAAGAGTTCAATTAGAGGTATAGATGAAAAAAAAAGGCGTAGTGAAACGTGCTATTGTCACTCCAGATAAGCACTTTCCACTAGCAGATGAAAGAGCTATAAAAGTAGTCTGCAAAGCGATTGAGTTAGTGAAGCCTAAAATATACATTGATTTAGGCGATACAGGAGAATGGGAGATGTTTAGCTCTCATTATTGGAAAGATAGGGAGAAACCACCATTAGAGGTGCTAATTCCTATGTTAGATAGAGAAGTACAGTTAGTAAATGACGGTATGGACATTATAGATGCTTCTTTGGATAAAGCCAAATGTAAACAAAGGCATTTTATTCAAGGAAATCATGAGGTATGGTTAGATAAGTTTGTGACAAAACATCCTTATCTTCCTCAGTATGAGACTAAAAAAGCTTTAAAGCTTAAAGAAAGAAAGTATAAATACTGGGAATATATATCTCATAAGAAGTTAAAAATAGGTAAATTAAACTTCACTCATGGAGATTATGTGCCTATACATCATGCTAAAAAGCATTTATCTTCTTATAAAGAGAATATAATGTATGGTCATACTCACGATTTGCAAAGATTTACTGATACAGGTTTAGGTGGAACTCAAAGCGCTTGGAGCATGGGTTGCTTAAAGGATATGAGTTCAGATAAGAATAAATGGTTAAGAGGTAATTTACATAATTGGAACCATGCATTCGCTATAGTAGATTGGTTTTCTAATGGCGATTTCAAGGTAGAAGTAGTAGAGATAATAAATGGAAGAACTACTGTGTGGGGTAAATATATAGATGGGAACTAAAAATGGAACAAGAACTACAAAAACAAGCGGAAAGCATACTGGGGTATATAGCATACTTCCTCCTTTCTGGAATAGTTCTTATATTAGCGAAATCGACCTTAGAGTCTATGGTGGAGAGTATCAAAGTATTTTGGGGCAAGGACTTAAACACAGACGATGTAGTAATACTGAATGGTCGTCCTGCCAGAGTAGTACGTGTGGGATTGTGGAAGACAACATTCTTTGCATATGATATAGGCGTAGCTAATGGAGAGCCTTATGTTAAAGGCGGTACTAAGATACAGATACAAAATGATAAACTTAAGGACCAGATAATAGAAAAGCCTTTACAAATGTTAGACTTAAGTAAGTGGAAAGAGAAATAAATGATAATAGGAAAAGCATTAAAGAATTATATAGAAAGAACTATAAAGCAAAAATTAGGATTAAATCCTGATGGACCTCGTATAACTAGGTTAGAGAATGACTATAGGAATATGAGAGGAAAGATTAGCAGATTGCAAAAAAAATTAGAAAATTATTGCTGCAAGTGTAAAAAGGACTTAAAAGAAAATGGCTAGACGTATAAAAGAAATAAAGAATTTTAATATTGGATTAGTAACTAATGCAGATTCAAGAGAAGTTCCTGATGAAGGAGCCTTGTATTCTAATAATGTAGATGCTAATTCTGCAGGAGGGGTATTAAAAGGTCATAAAAAAGATAGACTCAAGGGAGAAATGGACTGGGTTAATATTCTAAGTGCTGCGTCTGGAACAGGAGGCGCTAATTATACTAAAATAACTTGCTCAACAACCTCGCATAATGTTACTGATGGAGCTAAGGTTAAAATAGTAGGAACAACTAATTATAATGGCTATTGGACTGCTAGCAATACTAGTGGGGCTCGATTTGATATAAACACCGCTTATGTATCTTCTGAATCAGCAACAATTATTACAGGTGTAACGGCAACAGCTGCAGACCCTACAGTATTTACTAAAGAGGGACATACATTAGCTACTGGAGATACTGTTGAGTTAAGTGGTTTTAATGAAATGACTGAAGTAAATGGTTTAAGAGGAATAGTTACAAATCTAACCGCAGATACGTTTGAGGTCAATGGAATAGCGGCAGACCCTGCAGAGATAACTGGTGGTACTGTAACTAAAATAGGTGGTGTTGCATCTACTGATACAGGGCAAGTAAAACTCCAAACATCGGACACATATGCTAGGTTAAGATTTGATAGTGGAACAAAGATAAATATGGGAGGAACCATATCTGTAAATGTAACAGATATGACTGTTGATGATGGAAGTGTTTTTAGGAAAGATGAAATAATAGCAATTGGAACAGGTGTATTTAAAATTAATGCAGTAATAGGTAATATTCTTTATACAGATGGAACATGGTATGGAACATTTAATGGGGAAAGTGCCCCGTTTTCTGATGATGCAACTGTATATAAAACAAGTAATCCAATAGCTGTTGAGAGTTATCTCGATGTGAGTGACAGTTCAAATGTCAGAGAAAATATTATTTTATTTAATAATAGTGGACGAATAGATGGTATAGAAGACTTTACATCATCAGATACAGAAGATACAATTGGGGCGGGAATAAATAGTCAGCTATATAGTAGTGACTTTTCAAAATTCCCTATATATATTCCCAATATTAATAGCGATAGAATTACAATTGTAAATAAATTTGGTAACTATTTTATAGGAGCAGGAAAAAAGAACCTAGCAATGTATTTAGGTAAATCTTCAAAGAAATCACTTGTATCAGATGGGACTTTCTTTTTAACTCATAGTAAATTACTATCTCCTGATGCAGGGATTAACGGAAATTCTCCAGGATTTACTAAAGTTCTAACATATAAAGGTACAGATAATGTAGTTGCTGCACCATCAAATACCTCACTATTTCGACCAGCCGATTCTGAAGGTATTGTAAATATAACTCGAGTAATACATGTTGCTTTTATAAAAGATACTCCTTATTTATATATGATAGATGGGGATACTGGGAAAGTGCATATTACGCAAAGCTTAGGATATAACATTCAAGCAATAGCGAAAGTTGTTTCAACAATTAAGGGTATAAAAGTTTGGGTTTACAGAAAAGACGTAACAGAGGATGTAGCAAATAATCCAGGATTTGAGGACATAGCAAATAATCCAGGATTTATTGACTGTATAGAATTGTTTGACTTAGATGCAACCGACTTTGAACCTATTAATCCTTCAGAAACGATTACAACTGTTGGTCTTCCATTTTCAGTTCATCAAACAATAGATTGTCAATGGGGAGGAACTAGTACAACATGGACTTCTACTAATTCTGCATATGCAACTGATGGATATGAATCAAGACCTGCTTATGAAGATACTAATAAATTTCCTGAGTTTGAAAATGATGAACATAATATAGAGGTCTATATTTCAGATATTTTGGAAACTGTAGATACTTCTAGAAAAGGGATGCTATGGTTATTAGCTAGTCCAAAGATAGGATTATCTACATCCGATGACCCAGCTGTTTCTTATATGAGAGGAGGTATTCATATGCAAGAAACTAGTGGCCATCCTATTGTCATGTCTCGATTTATATGGGCTAGTTGGAGCAAGGCTGATAATAGCGAGGCAATTGACGGAGATATAGAGGCAGGAACTACTTCTACTAAATATTTTACTGATAAATCTATGCCAATACATCATATAGTAGACCAAGTTGGGAGCGCTACTCAGATTGACGATTGTATGTATAGAAGGCATTATGGTTACAATAACCAAGGAATGACATTGCGATGGCTTTTACCAAAAAGGTCAATTGGAACTGCTGCAGGAACAGCTCATACACCCATTGCTAAACCTGGTTCTACAGACCAATGGGCAAATCATGGAAAGTATCAAAAGGAAATTATAGGTGGTACTGGAAGTGGTGGAAACTCAAATACATGGGCTACTGTAGGAGAAGGAAATACTACTTCTGGAATGAGGGAAGATGAATGGAATACTGGACAATTAGTATCTGGTGGAAGTTTTTGGTACTTACATAATTCTCTTGCAAACCGTATTAATAGGGCTAATAGTAATACTCAGACTGGTGACCATTCTTTTAGACAATGGGCTCTGTTTGATTTTCAGAATGTGCCCTATAAAGAACGGCATAGTAGTTCGTATATTAATAGAAATAACCTTAATGAGACATTTTGGGGCAACTCTAGTAATGTTATGACAAGTTCAGGATGGGACCAGGGAGTGGGGGGAGCTGTTAAAGCTGAAGTATTAAAATTCGCTCCTATTGAAAGTAGTTTGGTAGATGTTTCTGACCTTTACCCTGGAGTAGACCATGTAGTGACTTGTTTAGTTCATGTACATCGAGGAATTTTTACTGAGGATTTATGGCAAACCGTATACCATGACAATGGAGACCAGCAGGCTTATCAATGGAACTCTCATAGCGGTTATAGATTGAAAGGTTGTAGAGATAAAACTATTTTATGGACAACCAATGGGCATCCTAATAATACAGGCGCATTATATGTAAATTCAAATTCTTATGGATTTTCTAGAACACCAGGGTCTCCTGACGCTAACAGTAGTGACCTAACTATGTATGATAATTATAATTTGAGTACATTATGTTATGATAATGTAGAAGATGTTATACGAGTTATGAAAGTTCTTTGGACTACACCTATAAAACCATGGAGCGAGTCTGGGATTGGAAAGTTCTTTATTTCGATGGCAAGGAATTACCATTATTCTATGTATCAATTTCCTAGTGACACTGCTAGAACTTATAATGATTCTGGCTTATGTTGGTCATCATTATGGATTTCAACTCATGATAGAGCAGATAATATAGATTTTTCACATGGTAGTCTTAATATGATTAGGCTATCAACTCTGCCAGAAGGGGGAAATGCCATAAAGGGTTTGGTAAGGCATAGGGCTTCTACCGAGCCTACAACACTTATGCATTCTTCATATGGTTCAGATTCTGGATACGGTGGTTATAGTAATAATGAAGGCACTATTACAGATTCGTCGTTTATAGATAATGCAGGAGCAACAGATGCTCATCAATTATATCCATCAAATCATTCTGCCATGGTTAATGGAGCAGTAGATGATAGGGACCAGGGTTTGGGGTTTCCGAATATTAATCTTACTGAAACAAGAAATGACCGTGGAGGCTCAGGTGTTTTCAATAGAAATAACACCAATTCGTTTGGGGTAAGGGCAGCAGTTTCTAAAACTTGGTTTAACGATGGGGTTGGACATCATCCATATTGGGCTATACCTAGAGCTGCTGCATGTCTTAATGCGTGGATGAAGCACACTAATAATCTTTCACATTCATCTAACTTTCTGACTGAAAGTGATGTTGGAGACACTAATACTAGAAAAAGTCTTTGGCTAGGAAAGGTTCATTACAATAGTTTCAATTATGATGAACTTGTTGGGGTCCCTAATACTCGAATACTACGTAATGTTTATTGGAAACATCAGAATGTATACCTATTAGATGATGAGGCAATGTTTTTAAGAGCTGATACTTTCCAATTAATAGCACCTTATTGGCATGAAGAGTATTATGCATCCTCATATGGGACTCCGGCTTACTACAGGCATAGAGGTCAATATCATTTTGATTCGTCTCCAGCAGAAGGCTGGGGAGAGGATATGACTGGGTATTCTACGATTACTCAATTTAATATAAAGCAGGAAGATGAAGGCCAAATATTTAGCAGTTTAAGTTCTTCTGACTCTAGTGCATCATCTTCAGTTACAGATTTATCGCATCCCTTAATAATAGATGTGCCAGTTTATAAACCTGCTAATAGTAGTGGTACAGGAGCTGATGACTTTAGCGCTTATAATAGATATCATGATGGTTGGCTTAGATTGAGTCTTTTAAATAAAGTCGGTAGAAATAAGTTATTCTTTACCAAATTTGCAACAGCTAATTCTATTGGAAGCACCCCTTTAACACATCTCAATGGTGATAATTCTAATGGAATAAAACGTTTACCTGGATGGGAAGAAACATATACTAATAACCTTGGGGGCCCTACCGACTTATCTAATGAGGATAATCTTGAAGCAAATCCTTATGAGGGAATCGCACTTATAGATAGTCAATATAGAGAAAGTGCTATATCTGATGCATGGCTAGATTTTAAATTCTTTGATAATTGGATTGATTCAACTAATGGAGATTTATCTAATTTTCCAAATGATTATATAAAAAAGTATAAATTATCTATTGAATATGACGGTACAATGGAATCTGTTTTATCTAGTCCTTTTTCTATGGTTCCTAATGAGCTAAAAGGTGATGATGGAAGTCAATTATGGCCTACTCAAAACTTTAATAGATGTAGGATTATAATAAAACTTCCTAAAGAGGGGTTAAATCCTAGGGCCACAGCTATCGTTTTATGGAGACAAGGAACATCAAACAGGTCTAATCCTGGAGAATTTTATCAAAAAGTTAAAGAAATTCAATTAACTACTACTGGAGGATGGAAAAGTATACTTGTTGATGGAATAAATTATATTGAAACAGAAGTAATAGATGGAAGTGAAACTGAGGGATTAACAAGCAATGGAGATTATTCGCATTGGAATGGTATTTCAGAGAATTATCCTTCTCCGTATTTAGATTACGGGATAGCAACAGTTGCAAATGACTATTTATTTGTATCTGATATAGGGCATCTTGATATTGATAAGGGAGAATATAAAGTTGCTAGGTCCTTAAAAGGTAAATTTAGCATGTTTGATTGGCAAGATAGTATTCTTACTTTAAATGATACAGTAACCGCTTTAAAAGGGTACTCTAATAAATTATATATATTTACTAAAAAACAAATAATGCGAATCAATCCAGACGAGCTAATAACAGAGGATGTATTAGACGGTTTTGGATGTGGGAACAATAATGCTGTTGTAACTACTGAATATGGAATGTTTTTTGGAGATAAATCTCATGCATATGTTCATGATGGAAGTTCTGTTCAAATAATAAGTTATCCTATAGAAACGGACGATTTTTCAGGAGAATCAAATGGTTGGCAGGATAAAATTACCGATACTAATTTTAAGACATATTTCTTTTCTAAGACTAATTTAGTTGCATTTGTTTTTGAAAAAACTGCTCCTTCAAAATCAGTTAGGCAAGAGCATGGGGCTTTTACATACCATGTTCTAAAGAAAAGGTGGGATTATAGAGAGTTTTACTTGGATGGAACTAGTGGCTTAAATAGTCAACCTGCTATGGGAGAGTTGTTGTTTCAATCAAAGATAAATGATAGAATATATTATTTTTCAGGACCTACTAATGGAATATATACAAGTGACATTTCTACGCTAATTAGTGAATGGGGAGGAGATTCAGTAGATGATAATTTCTCTTGGATGTCTAAAGATATGACTATGGATGCAGACAATATAGATAAGAGATTTGTTAAACTTAAAATAGAAGCAAATAGAGAGTTGAATGTTACCCCTACCGTATATATAGATGATGTTGCTGTAACTTTAACTTCTATAAAAACCAATGAGTGGAGAATAAACCAGAAAGGCAAGAAGATGCGGATAAAACTTTCATCGTCGAGTAGTACAGTTACTCCAGCTAATGAGACTACAACTATTTTTTCTATAGGAGTGATATATAGAAGCACTAAGGTTAAATAATGCCAAAATCTACTTTATTATCTCCTAATATAACTGATATTGCAACCGACAGAGCTGTTTCTAATTTATATAAACAAGTAAATAAATTGTTAAGCTCTTTTCAGGTAGATGCTGATTTATATCAAAACGATATATTAGAAGGAACAGTAAGGGCTATATATGATACAGGGCTAAAAAGCTGTAGATTAGAAGCTAAAACTCCTAAAGGATGGGTAAGCGTTCCTGCGCAATTAAAAACAACTGCTAGAGGATACACAGATTTATTTCAATTAGAAAATTCAGGAGATTTATTAGTAAAGAGTAGTTTAAAAATTGGTAAGATAAATCCAGCAAGTATATCTTTAGATAGGCTTAGTAATTTAACTTTAGATGTTAATGGAGATATTGAATTGAATGCTGATGGTGGTCAGATTACAATAAAAGATGATACAGCAACAGGTTTTACATTTGACACTGCTAATAATCAAATTAGAATACACTCCCCTGATAATCCAAATAATCAAGGCTATTTTACAGCTAGTGCAGATGGGGTTATTACTATAAGCACACAAGATATTGGAGGTCAAGATGGTCATTTAACATTAGACCCAGATGGGCAGATAATAATGACTCCTGAACCATCTCAAAGTCAAGGTGTTCATATTGATTTTGACACAACTCATACTACAAATAAAACCTGTTCAGCTTTATATGTTGATACAGACCAAACAGGAATTATAGCTAGTGGACAAACTCTTAATATTACAGGCATAGATAGCCGAGTAAATACTAATTCACCGACAATGGTTGGAACAGTTAATGCTTATGGAATAAAAAATGCTGTTACATGCGGAACATCAGGGGTTCAGACAGCTTATGGTCTTTGGACTGAGGTTTTTGGAGGCGATACTAACATAGGTTTGCATATACAAACAACTGATGGAGGTACTTCTGATATAAAAATAGTAAGTTCAGCAAATGTAGCTGATTATTGCACAATATCTACAACAACTAATGGAGAGACAACTATTGCAACAGTTGATGCTGACTCTCATGCCGCAAATTTAACACTGGATGTTGATGGAACTATTAATTTTGATTCTGAGGATGGTGTGTGGAATTTTAAAGATTCAGGAACTACATTAACTTCTTTGACTGCAGATAGATTCAATATGTTCAGCAGTGCCGACCAAGCCGATTTTTTTAGGATTAGTATAGGCTCATCAGGAGAAACTACTCTTACTACTGTCGATGATGGTGCTGCAGTAGGACATTTAAAATTAGTTCCTGATGGAGATTTAATATTAGACCCTGCAAGTCAAAAAACAATTATCAATGCAACGGATGGGCTTTATTTTGATGGTGGTGGAGATACTTATCTGTATGAACCTAGTGCTGATGTTTTAAGGGTTATTGTTGGTGGAGATATACTTATACATGCAGAAGAAAATGGAGATGATGGAAATAGGGTATATTTCCCTAGCGCTGCTGTAGGTTTTAATCAGGTTGAGCCTACTTATAATGCAAGTACTACAATAGTTGATTTTAGGTTTTCTAATAAGCAATTTGTAACATTTGGAAGTGGAAATATAACAAATATGAATGTTATGTTTCCTGATATGTCAGGAAATTTTCAATTACTTTTAAAACAAGATGGAACTGGTAGCAGAACTGTTACTAATTGGAAAGCTATGGAATCTGATGAGAGTGCTGCTGATGGCTCTGCTGCTGTAGTTTGGGCAGGCGGCTCTAATCCAACACTTACAACAGATGCTAACCACGTTGATATATTAAGTTTTTATTGGGATGCAGACAATGAAATAGCTTATGGTGTGGCAACATTGGACTTCCAATTCTAATGGCTTTTAAAGACACAACCTTAACATTTGCTGATACCAAGATAACTGATGAATTTGATGCAGAGGTTATGATGAACTGGGAAGCGCCTATAATGGAAAAGAGTGCAGAGTTTATATGCCATAATAAAGGAGATATTTTAGAAATAGGATTTGGAATGGGTATATGTTCAGACTACATACAAGCACAAGGTGTTAATTCTCATACTATTGTTGAGATACACCCACAGATTATAGAAAGACTAAATACTTGGGCAAGTGGGAAATCTAATGTTACTGTTGTTGAAGGTGACTGGGATAGTGTTAGTGGGCTTGGAACTTATGATGGAATATTTATAGATACTTATGGTGATGAGAACTGGTCTAACTTTAAAGATTTTGCATTAGCAAAAGCCAAATCAGGAGCAAAGATTACTTACTGGAATAACTTCACAGATAAAAGAAATGAACATAATTTTAATTCAGTTGGTTTTGAAGATATATCAGTAACGCCTGACAGCAATAGTTATTTTAGTGCAAATACTTACAATATGCCAAAGGTAGAATTGTAATGGCTACTATTTATGCACATACAAATGATGGATATGTAGCAAGACTTAACCAATCAAGCTGGTCTAATGCTAGGGCTAATTCAAGTGGAACTGCTTCTTCATCTACAGGTACAAGTTTTTTTCAAGGAATATCAGGTTTTGCAGGGGTAGCTAGAGGTGGTGGCACTGTATATACTATTTATAGGTCTTTTATGTTTTTTGATACATCAGGAATAACTAGCAATGTAGATAGTGCAACACTAAAAGTAAGAGGAGTTGGGCAAACTGGTGGAGATTTAATGGCTTTAAAAGCAACATCAGATATATCAAGTTTAAGCACAGCAGATTTTGAATCTATCACAGGCTGGGATAGTTCTGGAACAAATGGTAGTGGCGGTGGGGATATGGAAAGTAGTGTAACTAAATATTCTGGCGAGGTAACAACTTGGAGTAGTTCTGGGTACAATGATATTACTCTAAATGCACAAGCTTTAGCTGATATGAGAGATGATAGCACAGTTTATATAGCATTAGTAAACTTTGATTATGATTTAAAAGATGTAGAACCAACAGATGCTACAGGCAGAAATGGACTTTATTATACAAACTACACAGGAACAAGTAGAGACCCTTATATTGATTATACATTAGCAACAGTAACAACTGACAATTCAATATTTTTTGGAACAAATTTTTAATAAAGATATTAATTGGATTAATAGTTAGTAATAATTATATTATAACGGTGAAATAGGAGAGAAAATGGGCTGGAAGCCTTTTAAAAAATTAGGAAAAGCATTAAAAAAGGGGGCAAAAAAGCTTGGAGGTCAGCTAAAAAAGCATGGCCCAACCTTGTTAAAGGGTGCTGCAGCTCTAGGATTAGCTAGTTTTGTTCCAGGAGTTGGAGGATTATTAGGAAAAGCAATAGGAGGATTGTCTGGAAAAGCAGGGTTAGGAAATATTCTCTCGCAAGGATTAGGAAATATAGGAAAAGGTGGGTTAAAAGGATTATTAGGACATGCAACAAATTGGGCTAAAGGAGGCGGATTGAAAAAGGCTCTTTTAAGTGAAGGCGAAAAGTATGCCAGAAGACAATTAGGGCAGGAAGCACAACGCCATATGGGCGGTCCTATGCCTGGTCCTATGCCACAAGGAGGATTTAATATGATGAATTTCCCTCCAAGTTTATTAGGAATGAGTGATGTAATGCAACAAGTTAGTCCTCAGGGAGGGCCAGCTCAAGGACCTATTCAAGGACAGCCACAGGTTCAAATTCCTTATCAAGAACAAGGAATACAGAGCCATGTCGGAGGAAATGCTTGGACAGGAGTATAAAAATAGGAGAATTTTATGAGTAATGGAACACAAATGGCAACCCCTTGGGGCCAATTAGACCCATATATGCAACAAAGTTATTATGCAGGTCATGGATATGATACAAGCGGTGGAGCAAATTATTCTTTTGGTCAAGGAGGGGTAGCTCCCCCTTTAATGCAAGGATATAGTCCTTATTCTGCCCCTGGAGTTGACCCAACTGCTGGCCAACCAGCTGGAGGTGGAGGAGGTGGCGCTGTAACTGTAGACCCGACTACTGGTCAACCAGTAACTACTGACCCTAATGCTCAAACTTCTACAACTTCATCAGATGCAGCAGGAGGAGGTGGAGGAAATTGGTTAGATTTAATCGGGACCGCATATTCTGCATATCAAGATTATCAATCAGTACCTACGGTTGACCCTGCAATACAAGCACAGAATTTAAGTCCTCTTACAGAATCTTATGAAAATCTTCAAAAAATGGCAGAAGAATATAGAGACCCTCAAAGTTCTACTAGTCAAAAACAAAGGGATGAGATACGAACTAGGGATATGGAAGGATTTGCTGATATGATGGATAGGCAGAGAACTTTAGCTACTGGAGAATACACATCCGATGTAACTAAGCCAATAAACACGAGAGTTATGTCTGATGCTATAGGTACTGCATTAAAGAATTATAATTTAGCTCATTCAGATAGATTAAAGACTGCTGCAGATATTGAAATGAAATCTGCTAATATAGCTAATGTGTTAGCTCAAGCAAGACAGCAAAATTACTATACACATCAACAACAAAAAGCTGCACAAGCTGGTAAAAAGTCTAAGATAGCAGGAGACTTAGTCGAATATGGCTTTGATTGGTTAAAAAGTAAGTTTTAGTATGCAGAGTTTTCCAACATTAGAGGATTACATGAAAGCTGGATGGGGTGCAGGTATGCAAGACTTTGCTTTTCCCCATCCTCCAGAAACTGAACCTCCTTTAGATGGATTATTAGGGGAGGCTGCTGAATATAAGGATGGAGGTATATTTGAAAGAGTTTCAAAAAGGTCTAAAAAATCTCCTCAAGTATCGGACGATACAGCCGTCCAAGAGCCTTTAACAGCTGACCAAATAAAGACTAATAGAATGAATCAAACATTTTCAAGCTATAAGCAAGCAATGAATGAATTAAGGGCTGCTAAACAAGCTTATGATAATAATCCTTCAGATACTGTATTAGAAAGTCTTTATAATGAAAAAGATGCCATGGCTCAACAATATGAACAAGAAATGGCTGATGTTGGTTGGAAAATAAATGTTCCATCTTGGGGGCAAGTTGTAGATAAGCAAGATTATATAATTTATCAAAATGAAAAAGATATGCAAAATAAGGTTGGAGGACGACCAATATATAGCGCAGTTGGAGTTCCCGGTTATCTATGGGGATATCGTTAAAATGGCGCATCAAACAATAAATAAAAGAGGTATTTAGTATGGCTTTAGAGTTTATAAAAAGAAAAATGGAAGCAGAAAAAGCGAAACAAAGTGAGCTTCAAACGAAAAGAGAATTGAAGTTTTATGAAGACTTTAGGAATAATCTAGTAACCAAAGCTAATTCTGCAGCAGGAAGAGTTACTTATTTAAATGGAAACTTGGCTTATAATCAGGGCGTTAAAGGCAATATCTCTAAAATAGGTCTTTGGAATGACTTTCAAACATTAGCTAATAAAAAAGGCATTACTGTTAAAAAAGAATTATTTGACCAAATGTATCAAGAATTTGTTACTGAAAAGAATAGCGCATGGTTTGATGCTTATGAATATGCTATAAATTCTGGAGCTGACCCTGATGATTTAAAAGAGATGTTTAAGACTAATCCTGATTATAGAAAAGATTTCCTAACTGTACAAGGCTCACTACCTATGGATGAAGTAGGTCAATACTATAGAGGTATGATGGCGGAAACTCAACCTACTGGAAAAGAAATGCGAGGAGAAGGATTTATTTCTGGGGTTACAGACTGGGCTAAAGAAAATCCTATACCAGCTACAGTGACTGCAGTTGGTACAGGATTAGCTGCTAAGAAGTTTGGACCTGGTCTTGTAGAGAGATTCAAAGGAATGAGCGGTCCAGGAGGGCCTCCTGCTGGTGGAGGATGGGCTCCTGGTGGAAAAGCTGCCACTTTTTTAAGAGGGGCTAGTCCTGCATTTGCTGGACAGTTAGCTGGAGCAGGGCTTGGAATGTTAGGCATGGATGAAAAAACTGCTGGGCTTGCTGGAGCTGGTGTAGGTGCTGGTTTAACAGCTAGGCATATGCAAAGAACTCTTCAACCTTTATACAGCATAGGAGTTAAAGATGCATTATCTAAAGATTTAATAAAAGGTGGAAAAGCAGCTATTATAAAGAATGCAAAAGCTTTAGGGGTATCTAAGAAAGCTATTTCAAGTTTAGAAAAAGGAACTAAAGGAAGTCAAACAGTTGTTAAAAATGCAATAAAGAAAAAAGTTACAGATACTTCTTCAAAAGCTTTGTTAAAAACAGGAATTAGTTCGTCGCTAAAAACTGGAGCTAAATTTGCTGGACAGCAAGCTATAAAGAAAGCAGGATTAATAGGAGCTGGTCCAATTGGTTGGATGATAGGAGCAGGATGGACTGCATATGATATATATAAATTATTAAATCCACCTAAGCCTAAAAGAGCAAAATATTTATAGTATTATTAAAACTTAATTAAAGGTTATATAATGGCATTACCTACAGCTACTTTAGGACCATTTGGTCCACCTTCTTTGCAACAAAGAGGTCAACAAAGAGCACAGCCTCGTTCTCAAGAATTTAGACCTACTATGTCCTCTGACCAAACTCGGAAAATTATAGATGGGTATAAAAGTAATCCTAAAAGATTTGCTCCTTCTATGGTGCAATCTATTGAAAATCATGCAAATTATCATAATATCCCATTCTATTCAGGAGAATTTAGTGGAGCAGAAGCTATTAAGCAATTTGCTCAAGGTCTTTTTTCTGGATTCACAACATTTAATGTTGGCGAGGCTCCTGATAATGAATATGAGGCAATAGCTAGAAGCGTAGGGCATTTAGTTGGATTTGCTCCAGGTATAGTAGCTAAGCCATTGCATAAAATTCCTGCATTATCTGGATGGGCAGCTAAATTAGCAAGTGTTAAGTCTGTTCCTTTTATGGGAGCCCATTTTATAAGAAAGAAAGCAACTGAAGCTTTTGGACCTGCAATGAGAACAGCTATAAAAGGTAGGGCCGATGCAACAGGAGTTGCGGCTGATTTCTTAACTAAATATAAGGGTCCTGCAAAACATATTGCAGAAGGAGCTTTTGACTTAGGTATAGCTAGTGGTATATCTGCATGGCAAGGAGGTATTAATTCTATTATGGAAAGTACCTTTCATGGAGCTATGGCAGGTGGAGTATTTAGGACAATGGGAAATGCTATAAAAGTAGGAGACCCTACAGCAAATAAACTAGCAAGAGGTTTAGCAGGTTCATTATTTCAGGGATTACAGGCTGAACATAGGGGTGCAACAACCCCTGAAAAGGTATACGAGTATCTACTAGGAGCCTTCTTTGGATATTCAGAGGTTCCTTGGTATAGAGCAGGTTCTGCTAAGTTTATGAAGAAATTTAATAAAAAAAGAGTTGCAGATGCAGAACTTGATGTCACTAAAGACCCAGAACTTATGGGTAAAGAATGGAGTAAGTTAGAACCTGAAATTCAAGACCAATGGCGAAAAGATATGACAAAATTAGGATTCCAACCTGATGTTGGAAGAGCTATGGGATATGAACTTATAGAGCAACTAGGCTATAAAGATAAGTATGGCAATGTTACGAAGGATTCTTGGCAAAAAGTAAGAGAAGTAATGAGAGGAAAGATTGTAGAGCAAGGGCTTCCTTTAGATGCTTATGCTCAAGAAGTAGATGCTAAACCTGCTAAAGAAAGAGTTCTCGAAAGGGTTGGGAAAATTGAAGAAAGGATTATTAAAGATAAGGAAAAGATAAATGATTTAGCCGAGGCCTTTGAAAAAGAAGAAGCTAAATTTAAAGAAACTGGGAAAAAATCAGCTATGTATATCTATACATCAGATAAAGTAGCTGAATTATCCAATGCTATTATAAAAAACCAAGAACTTAAAGATAATCTTGTAAAAGGAATAGGTAAGGAAGTAGATGTTTCAAAGCCATTAGAAGTTACGGATACTGATAGTGATGTAGGCGAGATGAGCAGTAATATAAAAGTTGGCAAAAGGTCTGAATATTTTGCTGATAAATGGTTAAAAGATTTATATAAGGTTGAAGGAGTAGGGCCTGCAGTTCAAAAAGATTTAAAGCTTATAGTTGCATCAAGAGTTCATAAAGAATTAATGAAGCATGTTGAGCATGGAAAAAGCCCTAATACAGATAAATTAGCCGAAAACCTTCAAAAAGAGCTAGGAGCGCCACTTTCTTCTGAGGCAAGGGGTGAGCTTAGGCAATGGCTAAACATCGAAAATAACCACGTTAAACAGCGTTTTTTAAGAGCTTCGTACTCTCCAGATGCTAAAAAGGGAGAAAAAAGCTTTAAATGGAGCACTATGGATGCTATGCGTCCATTAACTAGGGCTGGCAATAAAAAAGATAATAAAGAGCCAATGAAAGTGTTGGAAGAAATTTATTTAAAAGAAAGCGGTGGGGAGCTAGATGAAAAGAATGGAATCTTTCTTACGCTAGACCATATAAGTAAAAAGAATGAATCGGGACATTGGAAGGATAATAATCTGCAAGCATTTAGAGCTAATAATCCTGAGCAATATAATATATTTATGAATGATATTATAAAAGACATGAATAATAAAGGATTTTATTTGTTTGGAGGAAGAGGAGATGCAGATAGACTTCATTTTGTAAAATATCATCCTAAGACAAGGGAAATGATAAAACAAAGTGGTATGGGGAAAACAATGAATAGGCTTATAGGTCCTCCAGGAAACAGGAAAGAGTCATACAAGTCAGCTTTAGAGTTATTTAGGACACAAAACCCTAATTTATCCAATAAAGAGTCTAGAATCATGTTTGACCATGCTTTTATGTCTAACGTGCTATATGATATGGGTATGCAAGGATATGCCCTTACAGGGGCAAATTTGAGCAAAATGTGGGGTCCTAAGGAAACTACAGGTTTTATAAGCAATGCTTTAGATTATAATAAAAGATTGCAAATATACCTTACTCCTGCTTGGCCAGGAAGCAAAGAATATGCTAGAAAAGAATTTGCTAAGGATAAAATATTTAAGAAATATGATGGATTTAGATATTCTATAATAGAAGATTTGTCAGAAGTTGCGAAACACGATGAGAAATTACTTGATTTTGAAGCTAGGTTTTACAAAGAAATAGTTGATGGAGCTGTTATAGGAAGAGATGATGTTGTTAATTTTAACAATAAAGATTCGGGACATGCTCCTTCAGGTCAAAATAAAGCTTTTATTATGAGTCCTGATTCTAATTTAGGAGCTCTATTAGGTAAATTTATGTTCCATAAAGCAGGTCCTAAGTTATCTGAACAAATGAAGAAAGAAAATAAACACTATTTAATCTATACTTCTTCAGCAAAACAATTAGGAAAACGAAAGGCAGGAGATTATTTTATATCTCCTAAGGGGAAGCTTTCATTAACAGCTGAAGCTGAAACATATACATTAGACCCTTCTCATATTAAATATAGTTATTCTGTTGGACAGAGTGATAAAATGGTTAAAGATAATGCTAGACTTGCAAAGCAGTGGTTTAATAGTTTAAATTCTAGAACAGCTCATGTTCCTATTCCAATAGATGTAATAAATGATGTATTTAGTGAGACTATTAGCAAGTCATATAAGGGAGAAACTAAGTGGAATGATTCATTAACTGACTATTTAAAAACTCCAACACCTAAAAAATTAGATGATTTAGTTAAGAATGTTGAAAAGATTGGAATAAATAATCTTCTAGAAGTAGTTAACTCTAGTGAAGGGTCTAGATTTGCTGATGCTGCTTATGAAAGACTCTTAAGATTAAATAAAGAGATTGCCTTAGAAGATGCTAGGGAAAATGGAGTAAGAGAAAGTCAAGCAGAAGAGTATTCTCAGGAACTAGATTTATTTGACACTGTAACAAAAAGAATAATTTCTAGAGCAAATAAGGTTGCTAAAGAAGGAGATTTAAAAGGAGCCTCTATTTATTTACATAATTGGGTTAGACCTTATAGATTAAATGTTATGAGAAATTATGTTATGAGCAGCATAGCTAAACCTAAAATAGGTAATTCTGCTGGAGCTAGAATGAGACCTTATGATAAAGCTCTTATGATGGATTTAGACAATGTTAACAAGCTATTACCTGAATTAAATAAAAGAGATGATATATTCTTTTTAGATAATAGATATAAGGATATGCCTTTAGTCACTCACCTTCCAGGAAAATGGAAGAAGACTACATTAGGAAAATTATGGGATGCATATATAGGTCCTGATAAAGCTCAGTTTAAAGGGTTAGAAAAAGAAGTTGATGAAATATTAAGAGCTATGGTTGTTCGTGTTCCTATGGATTCAGTATCAGGAGCTCATGCACTAAAGTTTAAAGGATTTACTGGTAGGGATGGTCATGGAATATTAATGCATCCTAGAGCTATGAGGGCTCTTGGTGGTGCTGACCTTGATGGAGACGAGGCTTTTATATATTTTGGCGGTAAAGATGCTCAGAATGTTGGTGAAGGAATGAAGAAGTCTTGGAAAGATGCTTTTGAAGCCAATAAAAATGAGTATGTCCAATATGTTAGTAGAGAAAAAATAGACAGATTTTTGCCCTCAGAGCCACTTAGGTATAAGTATTTAACGAAAAAAGAGTATGATAATATAGGCACTTCTTTAGATAAATCTCCATTTTCAAAAACTAGGCAACGTGATTTGAATAAACGTAGCAAGGATGACTTTGTTGGATATATTCCAGACCCTAAAGAAGCTAAAATAAATAGGCCTGACTCTAAAGGTGAGCCATTTATAAGAACTATGAAAGATTTACTTACCGAAGGAAAGTCTGAGTTTTCTAAGCTATCTGGAAAGTCTCAAACATGGATGTATGCTCCAAGTGTTAGAAGAGAGATTTCAGAAAAAGTTGTTGATAGTCGTGCTATGATGGGAGGAATTGTTTCTCTTACTCAAAATATGAAAAATGCTCATGATTTAATATCAACTGCTAAAAATAAGATAGATGAGTTTACTTTTAAAGATTGGAATAAGTTAATGAGAGTTAAAACAGAGTCTAAATCTAATTTTACAAGTCGTAAGGGAGAGTTTTTTTATGTTCCAGAATATACAGTAAGAGTAAAAGCCAGAGAAAGTAAAGAATGGCTTGATTATGCAAGAAGATTATCTGCATCAATGACAGCATTTACTGCAGACCCTATGGATACGGGAGGATTAAAACCTTTTCCAGAGTATTTTAATCATTTACATACTGCATATTTTAGGATGAATGTTAAAAAGAATGCACGACCTGGAACAAAGGAAAAAGATAAAGTTATAAAAAGTATTAAAGATGCAGATGGTTTCTTTTCTGAGTTTAGGCCTGGTAAAGGGCAAAAAAGTGCTCATTTAAAATTACTAAATGGGGCTTTAGGTAACTTTATGAAAATGAATAGCGCCTTACATGGAAGGAACTATTTTGCAGGAAGAATGTGGCAAGAGAATGAAATAAGAAGTAGAGTCGATTTCATAAAAGACTTTGAACCAGAGCAACTTACTAATATAGTTGCTAAGCAAGCTGTTATGGTTAAAGATTCTCCTAGATGGTCAGATAATATATTTAGTAAAATAGATAAAACAAAGCTAGAGAATATGTATACTAATATGAATAAGCTCGCAAAGGATTATAAGTTTCTAGCTGGTATGATGGGAAGGTCAACCTTTACTATCCCTCCAAGCTTATTTGTTAAAAAAGTTTTAGACTATAAGTTAATGAGTAGTACTATGAGAGAAGCTCTTGCTCAAAGTGAAACTGCTTTTAAAGAGGTTATGACTGGATTGGGATATACTAGGAATAAAAAAGTTTCTGTTCGTAGGCAGATAAAAGAAAGGCAGAAAGTGGTAAAAATAAAAGATGGAGATGCCTATGAAGGGTATCGCACTGTCACAAAAACTAAATGGGAAAAAAGAAGAGAGACTGCTAAGGAATTTGAATCTAATATGGATAGATTTGATAAAGCAGAAAGACTTGAAATACTAAATGACGTATTTATTAAAGCCCAAGATTTTATAGTAAAAGATATGCATGATATGATTACTCTGACGCAAATAACTGACCTATATGAAGCTAATAAAGATGTATTAGACATGAAAACTATGGGTAAAGTATTTAAAGAAGTTGAAAAAATAAAGAAACAGAGTTATTTAGCAAGAAAAGAGAGAATGGATGCTGAAGTATTTCATGAAAATCCAGAATTAATACAAGACCCAGATGTTCTTGATGCTTATAATTATGTTATTAGAAGAATGATAAAATCAGGAGATAGAAGAGTAGGGGAAGCATCTGCAGAATTAGACCAAATTCAAATTGATAAAAAAATAAGAGAGTTTAAACAAGGTTTAAAAACTAATGCAGAAAAACAATTATACGATATATTAATGCTAGGTACTTATAATAGAGCAGAGATGAGTAATAGGTCAAAAGCTAATTTAGAAAAAGCACCTGAATTAAAGCATGAATTTATTATGAAGGGAGCAAAAACTTCTCTAACTCAACTAGGATATGCGTCTACTGCTATAGGAGATAAGGCTGTAGATAATGTATTAAGAAAGTATATGGACCTTTCTAGCAAAATAACTCCTGAAAAAGAAAGTGCTATTAATAAAGTTATAAAGGCTTCTAAAGATTTGGAAAAAGTTGAGATAGAGGTTGATGGTCAAGATGGCAAGGTAAAACTATTTGAAAGAAATGCTCCAGAAAAGATAGTTGATACCTATATTGAAGATATGAGTGGGTATGAGGGGTTAACAAAAGGAAAATTAACTCCAGAGCAAGCTAAAATAGTTACGGAATTAGCAGAAAATTTAAAGTATTACTCTAAAGGAGTAACCTTAAAGTTAAATGAAATTACTCGTGGTATATTAAGAAAAGATATGAATGTTATGGATGCTCAAGATTGGAAAGCTTTAAATAATTTCTTTAGAGAAAAAAGAAAAGGCACCTTTTTACAAAGGCTATTTAAAGAAGATACTCCTGATATGAAGCAAAGATATTGGAGTTTATTTCCTAAGACTGTTAGCAGGGCTATGATGAAATATGATATACAATTTGCTAAAGAGAAAGGGTTCTTTAAAACAAAAGGTGGAGAATGGACTAAAAAAGCAGGTTGGGTAAGAAAGCCTGTATGGGTTCTTGAAGGATTGCAAGATTGGAATGGGAGAATTGGACAGCAAGCTATTGCATTAGGTGAGAATTTGCAAAATGAATTGAATTCTACGCTGAGTTTTTATACAGATGCTATGCCAGAAGGTGAAAAATTAAGACGTATTGCTGTTCAAAAAATGCAATTAGGGGAAATGCAGCGTATTATGAATGCTAAGTCTGCTCCTGAAAGCGAAGGTGGTACTTCAAAAACAGTAAAACAAAAAAGGGCTGAAGCAGATGGATATAAAGATGCTTATCTAAAGGAAATAGAAGGGAGTACAAAAAATTTAAAGACAGCACAGCCTACAGGTGATGCAAAAATAGCGTTGCAAAAAAAATACAATATAACTCACCCTAATGGTAAAAAAGAAAGAATAACTGGCTGGGATATTGTAGATAAAATATCTAAGACTTATGAGGCTATGAATAAAAGGGCTCATAAACAAATAACAGGAGACCCTAAGGCATTAGAGCCTTATAAAACAGGTAACTTTTTTGTTACAAGCCTTGGAACAAAAGAGCCTGAATTAGATTATGCTAAATTTATTAGAGATATGGAAGCTAGATATCAACAAGGTTTAGACCTTCCTACTGATTTGGGAATAGATGGAGTAAGACAAATAGCTCGTTCTATGTTAATAGATTTGACTCCTAATTTAAAAATAAAAGAAAAGCTAAAGAAAACAGCGATTGTTAAGACAGGAAAATTAGATTTTCGTGCATATTATCCTCATATATTTGGAAGTGCATCTGAGTCTAAAAAGTATATGGAAAAAGCTTTAGAGAATATAATGAAATCTAAGATGCCTGAAGATAAAAAGAATGTAGAAATGAAAAAAATCCTATTAAGAACTCATAATTTAACAGGAGATTGGATAGACCCTGGTCAAGAAATGTGGGACTCTTTTGATAGAGCTGCTACAGAAGTATTGCAAGGAAAGCAAAAAAGACAAGAATTTATTAATTGGTGGGATGCTAATCAAACTATGTCAAGTATGAATGCTAGAAATTCTCATATACCAGGTTATTCAATAGATAAGAATGTTTATGATGTTTATTTAAGGAATATAGGAAACACCTATTTTAATCAAATTAATCAGATGTTTTCACGTTCTCTTATAGAAAGATTTAGACAAAGAGGTGAAGAATTGGGTTGGCATAAAGAAAAAACTGGTTCTTATATAAATGCTAAAGGAGAAAAAGTACAGAGTACTCTTTTAGATAACTGGTTAAACTTTCTAAAATTGTATGCTCAAGATGCTATGGGCAATCCTTCTGTTATTCCAGAAAGAATATATAGTGACCCTGCTATGAAGCTCAAAGGAACTCCTTATTATTGGTGGGCAGATAACAGAATTAAAAAGAAGTTAGAAGGTATGAAAAAAGTTATATTAGGTAAAAATGCAAGTAAATATCCTAATTTAGATAAGCTTATGAAAGAAGTAGATTATTCTACATTAACTAGAATCTCTAATGCAGAGGCTAAATTTGAATTAGCATCATTATTAGCCCATCCTAAAGCTTCTGTAGCTAATGTTTTTGGTGGTAGCGCTCATACTATACAAAGTGCAGGATTAGAGTACTTTAAAAAGGGTAGGAATGTTCCCTATCTTAATAATATTTTCCCTAAAACATTTAAATCAAAAGAAGATGTTGATGCTTTTGTGACTAAACACGGAGTTATTCCTGAATTTATTTTATATCAATTTGGAATTGACCCTGGTATGAGAAAAGCGGGTGTTCAAAACTTTATTAAAGATATTGGTAAAAAAATGTCTAAATCTGGAGAATTAGATAAAACTACTTTTAAAGAATTAAGTGAAAAACATAATGTTAGTAAAGGGGTAATAGATATAGCGGCTAAATTTATGTCTGTTCCTGAAAGAATGCTTAGAAGAGATGCTTTTATGGCTCATTATACTAGGGCATATGAGATGTTTGATGGAGCTATAAAAGACCCAAATCACCCATTCTTAATTGAAATAGCAAAAAAAGGAGTTAAGGCTACCCAGTTTTTATACTCTGCTCCTTACAGACCTGCATTTGCAAGAACTGCTTTAGGCAAAATAATGTCTCGTTTCCAGTTATGGCAATGGAATGCTGTAAGATTTAGAAATGATGTAGCTAGAGAAGCTAAGATATTTGGACTAGCTCCTGGAAATCCAGCGTATGAAAGATTTGTTAGAACTATGCAGATAGATATGTTTGTAATGGCAATGGGGTCAGCTTTTGCTTATTCTATATTCGATACAGCAATGCCTGCTCCTTATGCTTGGTTTCAAGATACCTCAGATTGGTTGTTTGGAAATGAAGCAGAAAGAGATAGAGCATTTTTTGGAATGTGGCCTAAAGGATTAGCTCCTTTACAATTAGTAACTCCTCCTATAATGAGGCATCCTTTATCAATTGCTAAATCATTATATTCAAATGATTGGGAAAGATTTTCAAAATACCATGTTTATACAATGTTCCCATTTGGCAGAATGGCAAAAGATTTACTTGCTCCAAATAATTTAATAGACAATCCTATGGGATTAGTTGATAAAATGACAGGATTCCCCCTCCAATCACTAGGTAGGGAGTCTAAGAAAATGAGGAAAGGTAAAGGGCCTTGGTATCCATGGGCTCCTTATGGAGTAGAGAGGTAGGAATATGGGAAATAAAGTAATAGGAGACAGAATGTCTATTACGATTAACCTTAAATGGTTACTTCAGCTTTTAGCACTTGTTGCTTCAATAACATATACATTCTATACTTTTCAACTTAAAATTAATATTATGGAAAAAGAGCTTGCATCTAACACATCTCAATTAAGATTGATAAAAGAGGCACACAAAAGAGAGTCTGATTTGAAAATTGCTGAACTCAAAGAAACCTTAAAATGGTATGAGCATGAAATTATTTCTATAGGAGGTATTGGAGTAAATCCTTTATCTTGGGGGAAAAAGAAGAATAAATCGACTACTTCCCCCTAATTACATCATAGGATTTAAATAAAAAAAGAGACTAATTACTTAGCCTCTTTCTCACTTTCTTTGCTAGCCTTTCTAATCTCTTCTTTTTTCCTTTCCTCTTCTTCCTTAGCTATAGCTATTTGCTTATCTAAGTACTTTCCAAAGTCTTCTTTCTTTCCTAGGAATTCCGATAAATGTATAGTAAGGCTTTCTAAACCCACTAAATTCTGATGTACTTGATGTAACTGCCTATATAAATCTCCAACAGCGTTTCCAAGTTGATTTATCTCAGTTTGTATTTCTTTTTTTGTTTTTTGTTTTTGTTTTGCCACGTGGTCTCCCTTTTGGTTTTTCATAACCAAATATTGTATTATTTATTCTTCTTACTAAACCCCAAAGAGTTCTTAATTCACTCATCTTAATATCTCTCCCAATCATTTTTTATGTCAAAATATATCTTAGAATTTACATAAGGAATGTAGTTCTTATCTATCTTCCAAATATAATAACGTCTTCGATTTATCAATGCAAAAAGGAACTTATCTTTATTTCCTTCTTTAGCTTCTCTAGGGAAAAGCCACCCTATTTTCTTCCTATTCTTTATTATTGTAAATTTAGGAACCATTGTAGGATGTTTATAATGTTCGTTTGGAAAATCTAATTTCATAGTTTTATCGTAAGTATCATTCTTTAATAATAACCAAAGAGGTTTTTTTCTAAAATATCCTACATAATTTTTACCATCTGCACTTTTTCCAACATCACCACAAGGCACATATCTTTCATCTAATTTTGGCTCTTTTTTACTCATTTGATTAATCCTTTTTCTTTTAATCTTTTAAGCCTTTTTCTTAATACTTTTTGTGTTTCCATGTCTTGATATTTTCTTTGTTTTCTTCTTTCTACCATTAATGCTATCTGTTCTTTAGTTTTACCTTTTCTTGAACCTGATGCAAATAGAATTTGATTTGAACCATATATTTTTGATATCATTTTAACCTCTTTTCGTATTTTTTAATTGCCTTCTCTCTTTCTCTGTAAATCTTCTCTAATCTCTTTTGAAGCTTTAATTTAACTGTTAAAGGAGGTTTTTTCTCTTTCAAGTGTTCCCCCTTATTAATTATAGATTGTAGCCTCTTGACCTCATTTTCGAGCTCTCCGTGCATTTCCCATAATTCAGAGATATACTCTTCTGCTTTTATACGTGCTTTATGTTCAAAAGCATATTCTTCTTCTAAACTACATATTCTCTTCTGGTCTTGATTCATCTTTTACCTTGTAAAGTTTATAAAATAATACTTGCTTTCCCCATTTATTGTCAAATGTCCAAACCTCTAGCTCATGGTCTATGCTATTTACTTTTATAGTATTTGACCAAAGTGGTTTTATAGTACCAAATTGACCACCTTTAGTTTTTGCACCACGCCATTTACCTGACTCTGGGTCAGGTCTCATAGCTTTTGTATTTTTATTTAGAAATCCTTCGCTTATTAATGATTTCACGGAACCTCCTTAACCATGCGTCTGATACACCTTCGCTGACGAAGCCATAGTCTATCTTACCATACTTCTTTTTCAAGTATTCTCGCAGGTTTTTTTCTGCTTTTTTTGCCTTTATTTCTTTTGACGACATTTAATTTCTTATCCTTCTGAGAGAACCTCCCAGATATATCTTGTCAATTTTCTGCATAACCACATGCTGTGCATTGGTAGTGACAGTCTTGGACATATACGTTCAGTCCACATGAAAAACATCTTCTGGTTTCAATCATAGGACTCTTAATTTACTAAAATTTAGTATATATAGCAAGTACAAAAGCTAGGTTTTAAAGGACCAGAAAGGAAACGGATATGAAAGGGTAAAATAAGCCCTATAGACCGTCGACACGTTGTCAGTGTCTAAATTGACCCCACCAGTGTTCACACAGTAGGATTCCTAACTTTGTACTTGCTAATTTAATTGGGAAGCATCTTTTCGACGAGATATTCTTCACATTCAATTTCATTAATGTATTCTACGTTAATTGTTAATTTAATGTTTAGCTACTTCCCAAACTTTTCAAAAAACTTCTGATTTTGCTAATTTTCTGAGGACATATTTTACAACGTCCTCGTTTAATTTACTAATACTTTTTAAGAAACTTTGATAATCTTTATGAGTCAATGGTCCTTTTCTTGTATTACATCTCCCACATACTATGTGAAGGTTTTTAATAATGCTACCACCCCCCATACTAAGAGGGATGATATGGTCACAAGCCATATTGCTGACAACAAGAGTCTCGTTGCAATATATACACGGCTTCCCATAAGATTTATAAAGTAACTGTCTAAGCTCTGTAAGCGATACTTTAAATTCGACTTCATATTCCTTGCTCCTTCTTTTTAGCGAGGACTTTAATGTCGAAGACTTTTTCATCATTCTATGATAAATCTTTTTTGAATGATTTTTGTGAATCGGAAGGAGCTTTCGCATGTAAAGCCCCTCCCAATTTACTTTTTGCCTTCTCCTAGTTTTCTTCGATTTGGTATTCCGCATACTTTCCGTTTGGATTTAGATTAACTATATTGTAAGTCTTACCTTTATATCCATTTCTTAATGTATGTATTATTGCACCTAATCGCATCGTATGGTAGCTTCGATAAGCTTCCATAGGAGTTAATTTAAGACCACTAAGCAAATGCCTTAGTACTCTCTTTGTCTTCGATTCTCTCGACATATTCAGTCCTTTTTATTAGATGGAATCCAAATTCAAACTTCCATATTCCTATAAGTATTCTATATCCATTTCCGATTTCTTTTTTAATCACTTCAAATCCAAATCCTATAAGCTTTAGAAATCTTATATAAAATATCGAATCATCTTTGAAAATCCATATTAATAAGCCTTTTGTCATTATGACCTCCTGAATCTAAATGAAGGCTGCCAAACAAGTTCTGTGTCAAATAATTCTCCATCAGTATTTTTATACATACCAACTTTCTTTATATCTTCATTAGCTTGTCCGTTTAGCCCGATTACTTTACGACTGGCATTCTCTATTGCGCCTGAACCTTTTCCTGCATACAGGTCCAATGCCTCGTTTCGGCTATAATCTCTACTCACCTGGCTTATCTGTATTATTATTATGTCCATATTTACTGCAAGATTAGATAAATAATGAGAAACTTGTTTAATTTGCTCATATTCACCCATATACCGTCCATTTGTACTTATTAAATCGATATAGTCGATAACTACAACGGCTGGTTGTATCTCTCTAATCTTATTTTGTATTTGGTCTAATGTTGGAGCTACAGTTTGTATTACTAAATGATTTATCTTTTCTTTATGTAAATCATATATCTTTTCAAAGTTATTTGTAACCTGCTCTTTATCTAAACCACTAACTATTTGCATATTTCTTCTATGCATATACCAAGCTGATAACTCTAATGATAAATATAGTGTAGGTATTTGGCTATCTATATTTATTTTATCATTTTGAAAATCAACTCCAAGTACTAGATTTTGTGCAAAAGTAGTTTTACCTGAACCTGTTGGCCCAAATATAGTTACTAATTCTCCAGGATAGATTTCGCAATCTAGATTTAAACCTAAGGCTTTAGCGATATTTATTGTTTTACCACTAAAATCTGTTGTTAATCTAGCTTTTAAATCTTCTTGAAGGTCTTCTGCGTTTTTTATATCAATAAGATAATCTTTTCTTTTGAAATAAATACATCTAGTTTGGCAATGTTCATGCATTATTGAGTCTTGACATCCATATCTATATCCTCTATTATAGGTATATTCTACTTTTTCTATTACTTCATTTGGGTCTAAGCTATTATTATTCCAATGAAGTATCATTGCTTTTGCAAATTCAGAAGGGATACCATTTCTAGCTGAATGTGATGCTATTCTCATTAATGTCTGATTTCTATTGCCTTCTTGAGGCCCAATTTTTAACATTCTTTGAACACAAGGAACTACGTCTAATGGTTCTGCTACTTTTTTAGTTTGTTGTATTCGAGGGGCTTCTGAGACAATATATTTTTCTAACTCACTACTTCCTACTCTTTCTTCATAAGGATACCCTAATCTGGGTTTTTTAGCTAATTCAAGCATATCTATATCAGTATCAAAGAGCTCTTTAACTGTTATTGGTATTTTGTATAGATTTGTTTTAGTGTTTATTGTATGAGCGACACGATAAATACCTGTTCTCATAAATATACTACTATCAACTTCAGGGAATAATTTACTTATAGTGTTCTTAACAACATAATGAACATTGTCACTAGGTATAAAATTCCAAGAACTGTTAGGGATGCTAATATGGTAGCCACTGCCTGAAAAA
>VTLG01002223.1_pt1 | contig 51117 bp, 55 predicted proteins | sample 4694571 | NCBI WGS metagenome assembly VTLG01 (sample SAMN12604809, study PRJNA352737) | marine metagenome | biome: ENVO:00000447; feature: ENVO:00000209|ENVO:00000569|ENVO:01000036; material: ENVO:00002151; isolation source: viral sequences binned using virsorter ... | reverse complement strand
CCCTGTTCTCCATTTTTACCTGCTTTCCAACCTTCAAAATTCTCCCCATTTACACCTGCTGTATCTAATGCCGCCTTGACTTCTTGTGCTATCATTCCGTGATGTACAGTTTCCGTATCCGTTTCAGAGTAGAGCTTTTCACCAATATCATTTCCATCCTCATCTTTATCATAATGAAAATGACCCCATTCCTCTGGACGCTCTTCAGCAGGTCTCCATTGAAAAGTAACCGTTCTTAAATCATTTACAAAATCCAACCCAAGACTAACATCTTGTATATTTTTCTTTTTTCTTTCGTCTGAAGATGCTGTCCAAGAAGTACTATTATTCAGCGTATAAATATGCTGGTCAACCCTTCCTAATGAAATTTCTTCTTCTACTGAAATCGTCCCAAATCCAATGGCAATAGCATTGCTTACACCTGTACCATCCGTATCAGAACCTGCTCCAATACAAACATTTTGACCACCCGTTGTGGTGCCATCCCCTGCACTACTTCCAAGAAAAGCATTATTATCTCCAGTTGTTAATGCACTTCCTGCATTATGTCCTATACAGGCATTCGCATTCCCTGCATTAATAGCGGCATCCATTGTATAATTCCCAACACAAACATTATCCCCACAGGTCGCATTTGCCCAAGTACCTCCACCAGAATTATATCCAATAAAAATGTTGTCACCAGAACCAGCCGAAGTTGACCCCGCATCAGGATAACGCATCGCACCTATCCCAATAGCAAGATTACGAGCACCTGTAAATGCTGTACTTGCCGACCTCAAAGCAGAGTTTCCGATGGCTATATTGTTTGCCCCTGTCGTGATATTTTGTGCAGAATTGTTTCCGAGGGCGATATTGGGAGAGCCTGTTGTGACTGACGCTAAAGCTACATCACCTATGGCAATACAAGAGCTAACTGCGTTCATCGCTCCCGCAAGAGTACCATTACCAATCCCTATATTCCAACTTGATGCAGATGTTGTCCAAGTGCCACCACCCGAATCAGTTCCTATAAAAATGTTATTTACCGCATCAAGAGTACCTATTCCATCAGCGGCTCCTACTCCAATAGCAATATTATTTACCACTGAATCGTGATTCACATTGCCAAGAGCATTTGTGCCGATAGCTATATTATCAGACTCTGCACCATCAGCAGCATCCATAGCTGCATAGCCGATTGCGATATTATCATCTCCCGTAGTTAAAGCCGTTGCCGCATTTACACCCACAGCTACATTATAATTACCATTACTAGCTGAAAGACTATCTAGGGCAGTAGAACCTATGCCTACATTTGAAGTTGCTGTAGTGACCGCATCAGATAAGTCACCTATAGCGGAAGCACTGGACGGTAAGGCTTCAAACGCAGGGGGTGATCCAGCTCCAGTTGATGTTAAAACTTGACCATCGCTTCCCGTAGCAATAGCAACGGGGTCACCTGACGCATCGTAACTAATAATGTTACCATCGGTTCCACCCGCCATCTTTGCTAGAGTTACTGCGTTGTCTGCTAATGCTGTAGCATCAACTGTCCCAGGGGCGTAATGTTCAGCATCAATAGAATCAGCAACGATATGTTCACTGTCAATAGAGTCATCAGCAATCTTTGCTCCAGTTACTGCATCTGCTGATATTTCAGATACTGTTACTGAGTTTGCAGCTAAGTCATCTGCTACAATTACATCCACTCCTATCTTAGCAGAAGTGACTGCACTGTCAGTAAGTCCACCTGTTTTAATTCTTGTTAGTGCCATTATGGTTTTGGGTAAGCATCCTTCACTGCTTTAACTGTATCTTGCCAAGTCGTTGTTCCATCAACCGCATCGTGATATTGCATATCCATTTGGTCTTCAATAGAAGGATAACCTGATTCTCTCCTATACCGATAAAGAAAAAGCCTGAATATATCATCATGTTCATCATATAAGGTTCCTTCTCCACTTGCTACAAGTGAGTCTGATTCTTCCTTAGTGATTTTGGTATGACCCATTTCACCATATATCCAGTAGCCATCGTTTTCAAAAAATATTCTCTTCATTATGAGTTATCTACACCTACTTTATAAATTGTATAATGGACTGAAATAGCACTTGAATTTTCAGCTGTATTTCCTAATTTAATTTGAGTTCTACTTGTTGAACTTGCTGATAACCCAGGCAAATTATGATGTACACTAAATCCACTCGGTTGTATTGCCGCATCTTCAATCGCAACATACCCAATGACAGCACTATTATTTCCATTTACGGTTTGCTTGTAAAATGCTAAAAAGAAAGTATGATTCGCAGCACTGGGAACAGTAATTGTGTTCGTTGAACCAAAATCAATAGTTATAAGACCTCTTGCTACTTCCGAAAACTGTGCTGCGCTACCCATAACAAAAGCACCATCAACATTCAAAGAATCTGATATAGATACTCTCTCAGTTCCACCTGTAGAAAAAGCAAGAACATTTCCATCCTTACGATACATCCCTGTATCAGGATCAGAAGTAAAAGAAAATGTTGGTGAACCTGCGGAGCCATTTGCTCCCCCCGCATTTGAATCACCACCGCTACCCCAACTAAATGTACCATCAGCATCACTTAATAAAGCCTGACCACTCGAACCATCACCTGATACATTAAGTTCATCAGCCCCTACACTATTATCTGTAATTGTAGCTGCTGCTACTGTGGAAAGAGTTGCAAGACTACCAAGCCCATGAGAACCAACAGAAGTAAGTGCTCCACTAATTTTAGAAGTTGCAATAGCAGCTCCACTCGCTACACTGGCGTTTACTACTGCATCAGAAGCTAACTCCGCAGCTTCAATCGCATCGTCAGCTAGATGTTCTGTGTCAACTGCATTATCAGCTATCTTAGCATTCTCAACAGCATCAGCAGCTAAATGCTCAGTATCTATCTCACCATCTGCAACTTTTGCATTGGTCACTGCGTCTGCATTAATTTTAACTGTGGTAACTGCATTAGAGGCTAGAGCAGTAGCATCTACTGAACCAGCTGCATAATGCTCTGCAGCAATAACATCATCTGCTATCTTAGCGGCTGTTACAGCGTCAGCATCTATCTTGGCTGTGGTAATAGAACCATCGCCAACTTCTACTGCTACTTTAGCTGGTTCGTAACCATGATATGCCATTAGGTAATCTCCATGATAGAGACTATTACGTCAATAGCACTCCCAGCACTAGCCTTAGCTTGAATCACATCTGTTGTCTGAAGTACAAGTTTATTACCACCCATTATCTCAAGTGTACCACCTACAGGTAAGGGAAGTCCCTTTCCTAAGTATGAGTTAGCATTTGTCTCTGTATCAGACGTATCTGATACTACCAAGACATCTGCTGTCCTTGATGATGTATCCTTGTTAGCTAATGATATACCAAGAACCACAGCAGTCGTACTACTAGGAACGGTGTAAACAGCGGCTAAACTAGTGGTTAAACTTGCTTTTGTTTTTAGTTTAAATGTATTTGCCATATCCTATCCTAATGCTATAGCTAGAGCTGTTGCATCCTCACTAGTTGCAGCCTGTGAAGCATCAACAACTGACTTAATTGAATTATCACTAGCCTTAAAATAAATCTTGCTAACATCAGCATGATAATTAATAGCTAGTTCACCGTAATCTAAATCACCTGCAACGGGGTCTGGGCTTGAAGTAGAACTCTTCTTAATATGAAGAATCTTATTATTACGAGCCATGTGTTACCTCCTATTAATATGTACCACCATCAAGCGTTGCCGCGTGAACCGCACCTAGTCTTAAGTCAGATAAAGTATACCCAGTTCCAGCGATATTAACTGTTGTAGTTGGAGCAGCCTGATTCCCTTCAAAAAGAATGAACTCAGTTTGATCTGCGTTCCAAGTCAACCCAAGATACAAGTCTGTGCCATTGGTTCTATATTTACCATAGAATCCAATATCTACTGCATTCCCTGTATTGCCATTCGCATAAGAGACCAAAGGGTCTTCTATTGAAACAGTTGCTACATTTGTAGTTACTGTATCTCCGCTTACTGTCAAATCACCAGTAACTGTAAAGTTACCAGTCACAGAAGTAATCGCCTGAGCTGCGTCTACCGCAAGGACACCACTTGAAGCTGTTAGACCTGTACCTGCTAATTCTGTTGCAACATCATCATGCACCATACCAGTTTGAACTGCATTAGATGCAATCGTTACTGCACCATTAGCAGCAAGGGTCACATCACCTGAAACAGCTACCGAAGCCACATCAGTACCATCACCTACAAGAATCTGTCCACTAGTTTTAGCGACTAAATCGGTAGGAGCATCTGAGCCCCCACCAACTTTTACACTTCCTCTAGTAATGTTTGCAAGTTTGGTATTTGACACAGCATCAGCGGCTATCGTGACTGCACCAGTATCAGTAATGGTTGCGTCACCTGACATTGCCCCATCACGCCACGTGGATGTACCAGTATCGTATAAAAGTAATGAAGCATCAGCTGCTGATGTTATAGTAGTGTCTGCTAGCTCAGAAAGAGCATCAGCCGTATCTACTTGAGCATCTACATATGCTTTGATACTCTGTTGAGTCGCAAGAGAGGTTGCACTATTACTTGACAGTGTATCCTGGTCAAGAATAGTAGCACCGATCCATGACTTTGTAGTAGCATCAGTTGCTATATAGAACTTTGCGTTATCTGTACTAAATAGGGGTTCACCTGCGACCATACTAGATGTGGGAACTGAACCATCAGCTCCTCGCCTAATCTGTATTTGGTTATTACGTGCCATAGTTACTTCCTTATTTTATCGTTAATAGGAACCGCCATCGACAGTCCCCGATATGCTAGTTACGACCTCATTCCATGAGTCCTCATCCCTAGCATAAAATTTGTCATCATCTGTGTCGTACCACAGATCTCCTTCCGTAACTCCCGTAGAGGGAGCAGCCGCTTGGCTAAATTTTTCCAGTGCCAACTCTTCAAAAGCTGCCTGTGCTGTCGCTGCAATAAGATCACTCGTTGATGGATCTATTGTAAGTGCAGCCGCACTAGCCACACCTGAGACAGTAACATCTGTAGTCCCAACCTCTTCTACTGTAATATTAACATCTGCCATTAGAAACTCGAAGTATCCGTTACTGTATCTTTCACTGTTATCGTACCAGTTATATATCTTTTAATTGCACCAGCCCCATCCTGAGAAACAAGATCATACTGAAGCTTCCCAACTGGAAGAGTCCTTGTTACAGACCCTGCCATTGAAAGTTTTACTTGTCCACCTGTTGCGTTTGTAATTGCCGATGTAAAAGTAGCAGCTACTCCAGTAGAAGCCTTTCTTCTCACCTGAGATTTGAAGGTATATCCTGTAATATTAATAGCTTCATTATCAGAATCCTTAAGATTGAAGGTAGCTGCATAATCCACTCCTTTCTCTAGGGTTATATTATGAGTTCCAGCTGCCATTAGAAACTATGCTGGGCAATATAATAACTTGTCCCATCCTTATCTTTATTAGCATGCTGCTTACCACGTTTTAACGTATCTTGCCATTCTGCTCTCCAATACCTTGCTCCATTAAGATTACCTACCCTAGCCGACAACTTTTCTAAAACTCTAGAGACGATCCCTTCATGGAATTGCTCAGGTATATTTGGAGACGTTGAAAGTGTTGTATCAAATTTGGTTGCTTTTTTATAATAATGGATTCTGAATGAGTCTGCTGTCTCGATATCATCCTCTCCAAGTGATTTAACTTCTTTTTCTTTGTCATGTCTACCTACCAAATACTTACCAAGATGCAATTGTTCATCCTTCAACCACCATACGACCTGATAATCACCAGCCTTAGTCGTAGATCCTTTAGCCATTATGTCATATCCTCATTAGCAATCATACCAGCAAACCTAGGCATAGGGGTATCTGTACTCTCCGAATCATCAACCCAATCAACTTTGTAAATTTCTAGAACATCATCTGCATCAGTTATTCCAGAAAAATCAGTTAAGTCATATACTCTTTTATCTAAAGTAGCACTTACAGTACTACTCCCAGTAAGTATTCTAGTTTCAGCAGTGAACTCATCAAGAACATTATTAAGAAGAAGACGCAATTGAGTCTCCCCAACATCAGGGTGAGAAATTTGCACCATTTCTATCATCTGTTGCTGAGTCATTATGCTATAGCACCCATAACTTCTACGCCTACGGCTTCTCCATTCCCTGCAGCCCACAAAGTTGGTGTTACAGTATCTGAACCATATGGCAATACTATTGCTTCACCTGGCCCTAATACTGCTACGGTAGTTGCATCTGCTATAGTCGCTGCCATTGTAATCTTAACATCAACAGCTGAAGCGGTTGTACCATTAGCTAAAAACCCAGAATGTTTTATAAAAATAAAGTTAGCACTTGTAAATGTACCTAGTGTTACAGCTGTTTGCCCTACTGCATAATTACTACCTGCTGCTACTAGCGTGGGGCTTCCAGCCGAATACCCCACTGTAGAACCCCATGTATGAGCCACACTACCGCTACCGCCTAAACTCTTCCCAACATCCGCTGCTATAGAATCAACATTAGCCTGACCCTCTCCTGTCGTGTGCGTATGTACTGGGGTAGCACTTACTGAAAAATCTACTCTACTTGCCATCTTGTTTACCCCCTTCAGGTAATTTATATTGTTGCACGAAAAATTCTAGTCCCTGTCTATATTGTCCCTGCAAGATCTGTAACTCCTGCATCATTGCACCATGCTTAGTGAACTCTGTGTCAATTTTTTTGTTATATACACCGAAACCAGATTGAAACTCCTGGCTTCTATTGGATATATCTGAAGTATAACCTCCTAACTTCTGCGTAGCCTCCTCTCTCCATAGTGTTACTTCTTTACTTAACTCATTTGTTGTATAAACAGTAACCTCTTTATTCACCTGAGCTTGATAATCATTCACATCAGCTGAATACTTAGAAATTTTAGATTGATACTCCTGAATCTGCTTTTGAAGATCTGATTGAGCATCTTGCTGAGCCTTTGACGATAGAGCAGAAAGGTCACCAGTCATTTTAGCCACCTTGGCCTGATATTCAGAATTTGCAGCATTAAACTCTGACAACTCGTTCTGCATGTCAGACTGGTACTGTCCCATATCATCATTTCTCTGCTGTTGCCACTTGGATAGGGAATGACTTAAATTATTATTTACCCACTCCTGAACTGCCTGATTAACCTCTGCCTGGTACTTCTGAATCTCATATGAATACTTCTGGAGTTTCTGACCATCATCGCTGGAAGCAAGTCTTGCATTCTCTATAGACTTCTGTAGCTGTGCCTGATATACAGTATTCTCTTTATTAAAGGTATTTACCGAGTCCTGCACCTCAGAGCTAAATTTCTGTAATTTTAGACTTACTTTATTCAACTCAGCATTAGCAAGCTCCACATCCTCATCTGTCTCGATAAATGACTTAGCTTTTGAAAACTCAGCTGGATTGACAGGAGAAGTATAAGTAGGAACAGTTTGAGTGAACGATATTGAATTGTCAGCTAAAGCTGGAGTTGCAGGAGCTACCATTCCAATACTAAGAGCTGTAATAGTAGGGGCGTCAGTAAGAGATAAAACTGGCTTAGTGTACGAAGGCGGAGAACTTGGCAATGAAGCTGCAGCAGTTGCTACGGCTGGAGATGAGAATACAGGTTCTTCTGGTTTTGTAGGTGCACTAACTGATACAGACAAGTCCGATATAACAGGAACTGCTGGCAATGTTAAAGAAGGTAGGGTGTAAGTTGGAACTGAAATATCCTTTACACCATCTCTCAGTTCCTCCAACTGCGACATTCTGGCTCTTATGGCTGTCCCATACATAACAAGATGCTTAACTTCATCTGGGACGCCAGTGAAATCTGGGTCATCATAGTCTATAGTAGGATAACTTACATAATGTACTTTTGCGTCATTTCCGTTAGGAATCATATAAATCTTTCCACCCTCTCTATAAAATACTGGAGACTTTGTAGATCTATAATGTATTGAACCTGTATCTGAAGCTCTCGAAGCATCGGATGCGTTTATTTCAATAGCTCTATAAGATGCATTTGCAGCATATAGAAACTTCCCAGTAGTAAGGGTAACCCCAGATCCAGTATCTGGAGTAGATGTAGATACTGTCCAGAGTACATCGTTAGGTAATATTGAAAGAACTTCCTTAGCTGCATCTGATGCCCATTGGGTTACAGCTTCTGAGTTCTCTATCTCACCTACTAGATCTTCTACTCTTGATTCTACCGATTGTGAAGCCAATTACTTCTCCTATTAAATTTTGCCTGACCCTTTTTACGGGGTCAGGACTTTACGGTTTGTTACGCCCACTTCATGACAGCATGAGTTTCAGGCAATGAGATTTCAAGACCGCATTCTGTCAGGATCATATCCTGGCGGCCATCCGTATCATTATTCTGAACATTTGTCATGAGGAAGGTATCACGGTTCACACCATTTCCCACTAGGGGACGATATGCCACGTTCTTTAGATCAACTGCAACAGCGTAATCCTCATACATTCCACGGAGCAAAGGCTCCTGAACGAAATGAAGATCGCCAAAAATAGTTGTCACCTTAGTCACTGCATGCCCGAAAGAACCTTTGATGTTTTGAACATCAAGATTATACGAAGCTTTAGCGACTGAAGCATCCAAGAAGCCTGCACCGGAACCAAGTTTTTGGAACCAAGCTAGGACTTTCCTAGAAGCGAGAACTAGTTTTGAACCAGAGTTGCCAGATTCAGGATGAAAGAAATCTTCCATCGTGTCCACGAAGGCATCATAGCCGCTGGAAGCATAGGTAAAGTTATACACTCCACCACTCTTTCCATAGGCTCTGGTATAGGGTACAATACCCCACGTATGCCTTTGCGGGCCTGAACCAGACTCGTCCGCTTTGCCAACACCATACAAGAGAGCTTGCTCAAGATCCATCTTGTGCTCCATTAGCTTTTCCTGCCACACTCTGCGATACTCATTCGGGATTGCCCGATACTGAGTTGCCATAGATGTGCCAGAGAACAAACTAATTGCAGTCTTAAAGATCTGAGTATAGCCTTCTCTGTCATACAGCTCGTCACGCCAGGATTCAGGTTTCCCTGTTCCCTCAGCCCATGACGAACCAATAACCATACAGTTCGCATTATCTGCGATATCTACATCAGTGTAACCTGCCACTGTTCCACCAGAAGCCATTGTAACGCTTCCAGCTTTGGCAACAGAGTCAACTTCTAGCTGCATTGTAGTTTTGCCAGAAGCAATAGTAGGTGCTGAGTAGATATAACCTGTCACCTCAACCACAGCGTCACTATCTCCAGCATCGGTTGCTGAGAGAGTTACACGCTGATTTTGAAGCAAGAACTCAGGTGCTGTTTCGGTAGTAGTGCTTCTGCCGTCTTTTGTGACATTGCAGTATACTTCAATACTACCTACCGTAGCATCTGAGGCCAGGTTTATGGTACTGATTGCTGTTTTGACTTTGAAATGGCGTCTCTGCCATTGATGTCGTTGTTCTAAGAACTTAAACACAGGATCGTCAGTGGGTTTCTTTCCGACTTTCGACAGGTAAGCAAAGAAAGGTGACTGCTGGGGAGCAAGCTCCGCAATCCGTTCACCAAAATTGAATACTCTGCGATTATCATCAATAGAAACGCCCTGAACCGTATTACCTGGGACTGGACTATAAATAGTAGCCATTGGTAATTACTCCTTGTGGATCAAGTCCACGGGTTTTGACGTTCATAGTCAGTTACCATAGCGTCCATAAGCTTATCCTCAACATCAGGTTCTTGAGCAGATTCCGCTGGTTGAACAGCAACTGGCTCTGGCATCTTAGCCTTTTCCTTCTGACGTCTCATTTTCTCAGCTTTACGCTGATTTTTGAGAACCTCTTCTGGTGGGGCACTCTTGATCTTATCAAGAGTAACAAGATTATCCAAAGTAACACTAGTGGGATCTGAATACCGCTGAATAAAATCTTCAGCAGCATCTGGAGCATAGTCAAAGGTATTTACTAACTGTGACTTTACATTCTCCACATATTGTTGGTTTTGCTGTTGTGCAGCTTGATTCTGCATATTATGTTGCATAACATCATTCTGGGCTTCATAAAAATCAATCATCCCATCTCGATAGTCATCAACTGATTCCCGATATTTATAGGAATTTGACTCAGGATCGCTATACGCATCTACAGGGTCATAGTTCGCTGGCTTGGCAGGTCTTTCAGGCCTTTGTAGTGATTGACTCTCCTGTCCACTTTGGGCTTCAGGAACAGTGCCACCACCTGACAAGTGATCTTCAACAGTCCTCAATACATTGGGATTGTTTTGAATGTATCTAGCAATAGGTGCTAATTGTTGCATTCCTTCAAGCTCTTGACGAGTTTGATTAAGTTCACTCTGCGACTTGTCATACTGACTTTGCCAGTATTGGAATGAGTCTGGATTACCCTTGTCAACATCCTGTCCAGAAGACGTCTCTTCTGCAGGAGCTGATTCAGCTTCAACAGTCTCATTAACCTCGACTCCCCCTGTGGGAGCAGGTTCATCCACAAATGCCCAATCCATCTTATCCTGTTCAAATAACTCGGAAAATGGGTCTAGCTCCTGAGGTACCGAATTTGGATCGGCACTCACATCGGCTACGACTGGTTCTTCCGCTATTACTCCGTCAGGTATAGCTTCTTGGGACAATACTTCTTTTTCTTCAGCCATCGTTACTCCTTCGATCTCCCCTAGGCTTCTGCTTTTCCGCCCACAGGTTTAACCATTTGTTTTTGTAATGCAAGTTGATCGTTCAACCTGGCGTCATAAAGTTCTGAAGCTTTCTTGACAGTACCCTCTGCATCTTTCAGGCCTGTCTTAAATTTTTCTACCTCTAGTCTCTTCTTCGCATGAACCTCTTCACGCTCAACAGTCTGGAGATCCCCCTTAAGTTTTTTAATCTCTTCTTGAGCCCCCTGTAATTCTTGTTGTAACTGTTGCACAAGTGCCGTCCTTTGTAATACACCCTCAGTATCCACAACCTCAGTCTTCTTAAGAACTTCAATTTGATCAATAAGACCAGCTTGATACATTTGCATATAGACCTCAAGTTGTGCCCATCTATTAGACGGCATAGTCGATCCTGCAACTGGTACAATATCGTATTTCCCGACACTGACATCATGAACTTTTCCAATCTCTTGATTGGTAAACTCATCGTAGAGTGGGATATTAACTCCCGTTTCCCTTACTGTCCCATCTGGTTGTACAAGCCTTATGATCTTTTCTTCCGTATGGATCTGCTGCATCATAGGTACTGCCACTTTAAACATTTGCTTGAGGAAATGTTCCACATCTGCCTGTCTAGACTTAGATCTTCTTTGCCCATATTCGTCAATAGCAACCGTCCCTCTAAATGTTTGAGGAGCATTCTCTGAAGCCCCCATCATAATGTCATGAACACCAAAACCATACTCAAGATCGAATTTAGCATCCTTCTCATTCTTATATAGTTCATTAGGTAGAGGAACTGGCCCAGCAACAACTGGCTGACCAACCTCAGCATCAAACTCGATAACAGAAGTTCCCGCTCTCCCCCACTCCTCTTCCACCTGTTTTTTATTAACAGAGCCTCTTGGAATGAGAAGTTTCACATTCGTAGAAGTAGAAGCATGTGCGATAATAAGAGAGCGGATTTTATTAATATATATCTGAAGAGGTTTATATATCATAACATCGCTAAGAGGATAAGGATTTCTATTATGAACATTTGTTAATGGTACTATCGGATAATCTTCGCACGGAAGCTCTCTAACATACATCAACTTGGTACCGACAGAAGCAATCACCCTTATTCTAGCTTCTTTGATACTGTTGACAAGAATCTTATCACGATCCACTAACTCACCTTTGCTGGTAAGCTGAAATACTACAGTTGAACCTGGAATAGCACTGTTATCACCTTCCTCACTTCCAGAAGCCATACTTGGAGGGGGTTGTATTGGTTGGCCAGTCTGAGGATCTGTAACAGCTTCGGGCTGAGTCATATGAATGATTGATCCAAATTCCTCAATAATCTGCCCAATCTCATATATACCCTCTGGTTCGGTTACGTATGTTTCAGTACCATCAGCCTTCTGGATGACAATAGCCTGCTGCGCTCGATACTCTTCATATTCCTTTTTATCATACGTAACATCATATCCAGTATCAGGTTCAAAAATATGGTATCGTTTATTAATAACTCGTGTATACCGCTCAATATATTCCCTCTTCTTGTGGTGCATATCTTGAAGATCTTCTAGAAACACCTCTCCCTGCGTAGCTTTTAAATCTGTAGATGGATAATGTGTCATATTTGATTCTTCAGCAGATCTGATGACATTTTCATAATCTTTATATGTTTTCATGGCCTGCTCATCAGTCATAAGCTTTACAATCAAAATATGAGCAGAATCACTAAAATACGTATCCCGAGAGTTTGGATCTACATATACATCAAGAGGATATACATTTTTTATATAAACCTCTCCTTTTCCCATATCGGCATGGGGGTCTTGATAAACTAACCCATATCCCATGCCACCGACATAATAATCATCAATAATAGTCTTAAGATGCTCATCGCCATTAGAAACCTCCCAAAGCCATTGAGCAAGATCAGCAAATATCTTAGAAGTCCTTCTATCGGAATCTTCTCGTCCAGTTGATCTAAATTGTGGTTTATTAAATGTTAGGAGTGCTTTTGCTGTTTCTACAATAGGATGTATACGATTTACTACAATCGGAGCCTGCCCCCTCTTCCTGAGTTGGGCAACTTGCTCTGTAGTCCACTGAACACCTGATCTAAATTGCTGGCTCTCTTTAAATTGTTGTGCCCACTCTTCTCTGTGACGCTTATACTCCTCAAAGACCTCTAAAGACTCCTGAACCTCTTTATGTATCTTCTTTTGTCCTGGGCCACCTTCTGTAATAGTTTTTAGCACATCCTTAGGATCGCTAGCCATCCTCTCCTCAAGACCCGATTTATATTGCGGCACTTATTAAGTTCCCATCATTTTACTAAAGAATTGCCCAATCGTACAATTTCTCATTTGTATGCCCAGACTTGGTGGCTGGAGACGTGTTTTGTGAGGTGATGTGAGGCTTATAAGCCCCCTTCATCGCATAATATAGTCCATCCAGCAAGTCATCATGTTTACCACGAGGATACAGTAAAAGTTCCCCAACAAGACTATCCATGTCCTTTTTTATCCAAACCTTCTTCTGAACAAAGAATGGCTGCATACTTTCAAGCCTGACACTCTTCTGAGTCCTCGGATTGTTCTTTAACTCTATTCCTGGTATAAATATTCCTAATTCTTCACTCTTTGTACGTAAATAGTCCCTTAACATCTCTTGATACCCTACAGTCTCGATCCTAGTCTTCATAGGATTGTATCGTCTCCAATAAGCGATAACATTATCAGCAAGTTCCATAGGTTTGACTCTGTGGCGGTAAAAAGGTAAAATATAGCGATTATTATTAGTATCAACAGCAACAGGCACAATTGTCGAATAATCAGCATGCTGCTTGGTACTTGAAGCTGGATCTACCCCCATAAACACGAATACTGGGATATCTCCCTCATATGGGTAAGTCATTCTAAGCGTCATTAGCTCAGAATCCTCATTAGGCAACAAATGCCCATCATAATACTGAATATCGTCCTCTTTGAACATTTGCTCCTCATCTCCCACGATCTGGCACATATATTCTCTGTAAAACATGGAAACACGCCCAATAGACTCTAAATCTCCCTTTTCAGACAATAATTTCTTTTTTGACCATACTTCTGGCCACAAAACATCCTCACCATCATCAGACATAGCCTGATAGTGCTTTGTTGTCCACCCACCCATCTGCGGTAGAGTCTCAACAATGCATCTTTGGTGCTGGGGAGTTCCAATAACAAGTATCCTTCCCTTCATTGCATCAAGACCAGGAAGAACCTGAGTCATGAGCCATTTCAGGTTTTGCTCCATAGCTTCGTCTGTTTTCGTATTATTGATGTCTTCGGGATCATCCACGATAAATAACGTAGGTCTTTGATCACCATGCTTCAAACCAATGACCTGTTGACCAGTACCACGTGTGGTGATAAGAGTACCATCCTTTAACACAACCTCATATTTCGTCCATGCCCTTGCAGTATGAGACCCCCAATAACCAAAAATAGCTCTAAAGCGCTTAGAATACTCAAGAACATTCTTAATTGTATCAAGAAGTCGAACAGCATGCCCTAATGTCTTGGAGGAAAGAACAACTAATTTGGGCCCCTCATCAAAGCATATATGAAAGAGAGGAAACACACACGCACCAATGGAGGACTTGGCGTGATGACGAGGAGCCACTATACAAATCTTTTTATTATCAGAATCTCCCATTAACTCATAAAGCTCATGATGGAAAGTAGCAGACGGTGCTGTAAACATACCAGGCATCGTAGCCTTCCCAAACAGACCCATGTCATTTTTTAGCTTATTACGTATCTGTGTTAAAGATTCTTTCAATTGTTAAATCTTACGCAAAGATCCCTTTATCCACTTCCTCGTTGACTTGCTCGTCCTTGGTTTTTTCTGTTTTCGTGTTCTCGGCTTTTTTCTGCGGTATTTTGCCATTTTTTAGCTCCTTACGATCTTCAGACCCAATAAGCTCTGATATGTCATCAATTTCAGTCCCATAAAGAGCATCTATCTCCATATTGTTTGGTTTTTGATATTTTGCCCCTATTCCCATGATTTCTTTCAAATTTTCAGCCACACGAGTGATATTTCCTGGATCTCCCTTCTTTTCAGCCAAATCAGCTGCCTTCATGAATAAATCATAGACTGTTTGATGGGTTATCCCATATTCAGCTAATTCTTTATCTAATTCCTGATCCACTATCTCTTTTATGTATTTCTTCTTAAGAAGTGTTCTGGCAGTGGCAACTGGGTTTTTTTCATTCTTGGAGTAAATTTGTCCAAGGAGTCCATAATCGACTGAACCTCCAAGAAACATCTTGACATATGCTTTTGCAAATCGCTTATATCTTCCTGTATTCTTTTTTTGCTCCCACCATGGTTTTGGGCTAACGCATGAGAAGTTTCCTGTTTCTTTGTGTTTAAGGTATTCAAGCTTTCCATGTTTGCTGGCGAATTGACTTCCAAACGGGAAAACGATGTAATCACTCCGTTTGGTAACTCCTCTTTTGAGGCAGACAGACACGTAACCGTCATCGGAGAGGCCAAAATCGCCTTTTGCACAGTTTTTCCATCCTTTGTACTCGATTCCGAGCTTATCAGCTTCTGCTTTGTCGTAGATGAAGTACTCTTGGTGGTAGTAGCCCCACTTTTTGCCCTTTTTGACATGTTTTCTGATGATTTTGTCCATTTATCGCGGTTTTCCCCAGTTTTCATAACTCAATAACCTCATAACCCTTAGGTAAGTTCCTAACCAGTACTATATCTAGATCCTTATAAAAGTCCTTATCATCATACTTATCCATACTTACCCTCTTTATGCACATATCCCCAAGGATATGTGCTGTACTAAGTCCCTTCTTAGTAAGAGTCTTAGTATTAGTACTAGATCTAGTCCTCATCCAAGACGATATCAAGTTCTTCATAGACATTTCCACATGTTGTACATTTCAATATTTGGCTGGATTCCTTACTATGGCCATTCTTTTCCTTTTTCCTCGGAGATACCCAGATTTCCCTGGTAAGAAATAGATTACATTCATGGCAGAGAGGTGTAGGCCTATCTAATGATTCTACTTCTTGTATGGATAGTTCCATATACTATAATATCCCGCAATATAGACTAAAGTTCCTAAAGAAATACTTTAAAGTCAAGTTATTTTTTAAAAATTATCCTGTTAATGTGAGTGTGAGGTATATCTATACCCTAACCCCCTCGGATAATGGGTGCTGGGCTTGAATTTAGTTGAGAAATCGGCTCAGTACCATCAATAATCAGACTCAACATACGTAAAGGAGACATATCAATGTCTATATTCAATCAGAATGATGCCGATTCCACAACTAACTCCAACCCAAGCCCTGAACCAACCACAACCATTAGTTATGATATGTATGGTGGTGAGGCTGGTTCATTGGAGCCTGTTGAAGATCTAAGTGAAGCCACCTTGGTAACAGTACCGAGGCGTAACAATGACCGTGATAAGGAATTGTCTGAGCAACAGGCTCTGGCGGTCAAGGAGTTCATCGGTTTCAAGGGTAATGTATCAGCCTCAGACTCAGGCAAGTCTTGGAACATCTACAGGTCAAGTGACGGTAGTGGTTACAAGCACGAGTTGGTGATACCAGCTCCTACCTCAGCCTGATCTGAGACTGATACTACGTCAATGGAAGGTTAGTGCACCCAGCATTAGCCTTTCATATCCACTCACATAAAAAAGGGTTATACTGCACACAGGTTGGGAACTGGGAGAGAACAGTATTCAACTCCCAATCTGTTGTGTAGTACTTAATTAAAGGACACTATCACTATGAAGTACACAAGAGACGGATGGAAACAGTTACAGCAAGAGACACAGACAGATAGGACAGCTCTATTCTTAGAACAGGTACTTGTACCAGTAGGGCAACAGATGTTTAGAGAGATACTGGATAAAAACAAGAAGGATACAAAAAAGATAGAGTCCAGCGTCTTTAATCGTAGAAGTAGAAAAGTAAACATAAGCTCAGTATTTAAAGCATTAAGTAAGACACCAAATGAGCTTAAATCAGACACTGTACTTAGAGAGTCAGTTAGACTGTATTATCAAGGACTTAGACTGAGAAGGTTGCTGCAAACTTGCAGTTTGCTACAAAGGAGCTAATATGCCTAATAAGAAGGCTAAGCATAGAAAACAAGAGCGAGTAGAGAAAGATCAGTACCTTAATAAACACGGTAGGACACCAGCCCAGATCAAACGTAAATTAGAACGTAACAAGCAAAAAAGGGGACAATTATGAGTATTGCAGAGAAAATACGTAAGACTAAAATAGATAGAGATCACGAACTAAATAATGGTAATTATGCTATAACTAAATGGTTAGATAAGTCAGATCTACCCTGGTTAAGAGCTGAAGAAGCAAGGCTAACTAAGAAGAACTGGGATGTTGTTATTGAAAAGAAAGAAGGATCTCATAGATTGTTTGTAAATAGCAAGAATAACAAAGTCAAAGACTACACACTAAAAGAAAAGAAGGTAACTCTTACTATTTATGAAGGCTCAGATCTGTATGAGTTAAGAGCTTGGCCTGAAAGCTTTGATATAATAGGTGACTCAGGATGGAGTGAAGTTGTTATAGCTGGTAAAGACTTTGAAAAGCCAGTATACACAAGGAGAGTTCAGGATGTACAGTAATGTAGCTTTGTATCTTACAATAGATGGACAAAGAAAGTTTGTAGGTAAGCATATTGGGAACACTATTTATCGTGACTTCCCATTTAGTAAGGCCAAGTTAAGAAAAGGTGATGCTTTAGGCTCTGATATAAGATTATTAGAGTATGCAAGGTATCATAATGTAGCTGGATTTGTCTTTACAGATCCTAAAAAGAAAGTATCATTAGCAATTTCTATAGATAATCTAGAAAAGCACTACTTTGAGTCTGAAGAGAATCCTAAAGAGGGAAGACAATTCAGAGTTAATATGGAGCATTTAAAGAAAATCAAGCATATTAAGACAGATTATACTAACTTTGAAAGGGAGATACGAGATGGAGTCACGTACGAAAGAAGTTAAATGTGATAGATGCGATGATACTGGTAAGTATCTACAGGGTAGTGTTATAGGGTTTAATGATGAGACAGAACAAGAAGAGGAAGAGTTCTGGTGGGAACCTTGTGATTGTATGTATGAAACAGCCCCTACCTTAGCGGAGAATGGAATATATATAGACGATAAAGTCGTCCCAAAGATCAATAATATTGATAAAGGAAGTGAATAATGATATTAGAGGTAAAGCAGTGGCCTGAGAGCCAAGAAGTTATGGATGACCCTGAATGGTTCTTTATTGTAGATGGTGGAAAAGAACTAATTCTTGGTGATTCAGCATATGCAAGAATAATAGGTGAAGACTATACAGAAGTTGAAGAGTATGGTAAAGTAATAAGAGGTACAACAAACTATGTACATCCGTTTACGTGGAGTAGAAAAGGTATTAAAGCAGGTAAATCTAAACCTACTGATTCAACATTCCATAGACTTGCTAAATTAGAGATTGATGAAAAAGGAGAGATTATTAGTAGGACAGTAGAAGATAAAAAACCACCAATTGACAAGACACATAAAGGTAACAATAAAAGAATATTAAAGTATATTGATAGTCGAATGGATGAGGGTATCGAAAAGTTTAGACAAGAGATGCCATTAGAGTTCTATACTGTTAATGATATATTGGAAGAAGTAGTAGATGCTTGTATTTATGCCTCATCCTTATTAATTAAGATAGATGGAGCATATAAACATATATTAAAAGAGGAAAACAAATGAACACATTCATTATGATCGTAATAGGATTAACTTTGGGGTGGCTGTTTGTTATTATGCATAGATATTTATTATATAGACAAGAAGAACAACTGGAAAGTATTGTTCAAGAAGCAATAATTCAGATTAAACGACATCAAAATAACCGTTTTGAAGGATATTAAGGAGAAAATATGCCAAAGAAAACTGGCCCAAAGAAATCTAAACCGACTAAGAAGTTTAAATGGCCTTATAAAGGATTGTCTGATCCAAAGTATATAAAAGATAAAAACAAGTTATTTGCAGACAATAGAGAGGAATGGTTAAAGTATTTTGGATTATCAGAAGAATAAATAGACACTTTAGGGGTAGATGCTCCGTTAATAAATGGATGAAACGTCAACAGTTAGTGTTGTTTTCATGTCACCGCGAGCTGGAGATCTACCTCTAATAAATTATGGATGGTCACCGATGAGCCGAAAGGCAAAATTGCTGAACACCTCTAATAGGTAGTTGCCGTAATAAATCTAGAGTCCTATTAAGTGTTAGACTATAAACATACACGGTTAATACTCTGTTTTCTGAAGGACGCCAATGTGCGGTAAAGTTCAGAGCGGAGTAAGGGGCTAACCATCCATAAATATTTGAGGGGACTTGGTATTCCTTTTTAGTGTCAAGGAATAGCGGGATTGACCGCCCATGCCAAGTCCCATCTAATTATTTAAAGAGAGGAATAACAATATGAAATATATCGGGAATGATCCCACAATTGAGTCATTAAAGGAAGTTCTTGCAAAGCTTACAAAATTAACATTAATAGGTGGAGAAGCTACAGATGTAGATTGTCCTGAATGTAATAAAAAGCTAGTAACTGCTGAATTTGGTGATGCTAATTCAGATATAAGTGTATTGGGACTACAATGCGATGATTGTGGTTATACAGAAGAAATAATACATAAGGAGAGAGAAGATTATGGGCTTTGATATATATGGAGTTAATCCAACAAATGAACATAATGGTGTGTATTTTAGAAATAATGTATGGTGGTGGCACCCATTATGGGAATATGTTTGTAAAGAATGCAAAGACTTTTTAACAGAAACTGATATGCAAAAAGGAGGAGATAATTCTGGAAAGAAAGTATCAAAGACTAAAGCTTTAAAAATAGGTAAACGACTTAAATCTTTAATAGCTGCTGATGAAACAGTAATGCATCAAATAAGTAGAGCTGATTATATAAAGAATCTACCGTTAGAAGATTGTGATATATGTGATGGTACAGGATATAGAAAAGAACCACCACTTACAGGAGCTGGACATAAAAACTGTAATGCTTGTAATAATGAATTTAAACAAGATGATGTACCAGTTGGTAAAAGAAAGCATTGGGATACAAATTACCCATTCAATGTAGAAAATGTAGCAGAATTTGCAGAGTTTTGCCTACATAGTGGTGGATTTAAAATATGGTAAAAGGAGAGAATGTGAAAGAACGATTTATTGTATTTAAACTAATACTTGAAATAAAACGTAGAAACTCAGGTAGTTTCAGTTACTTACAGTTATTTAAATTAGCCTTGGCAACATTATCAAGAGAGTTGGATTGGATGAATCAAATAGATGAGACAGAACAAACAGATTTAAGATTTCATACCTCATTTACAGAAGGAGCACAAGCATGAGTGACACAAGTTTGCCAGGAATGGCCCATATAGAAGAACAATTAAAAAAGATGATTGAAGAAAAACTAGCAGAAAGCCAGAGTGGACAAGGAGTAAGTCCTGAAACAGTTAATGTTGAACAAACCCCTGCTAATGAATATAGTGTAGAGACTAAAGAAGTAGTAAAAGAAGAAGAAGTCAGTCCTTATAGTGAAGGATACTTTGAAAAAGAAATAAAAATACACAGTATTCCAGAAGACAGCGTTGGGCCTATGTTTAGGTTTAACGATGAGAATACATTCCATTTTATGTTGAGAAATATAGCAAGAAAGGAATGGATGCTTGTTATGGGGCCTACAGGATGCGGTAAATCATACTTAGCCGAGGTTTTAGCTAAAACTGTAGATCATAACCTCATTAAGATCAATTTTGGCGATACAAGCAATCCTAGTGCCAAATTAATGGGTTATACAGCATACACACCAGAGAAGGGTACTCATTTTGTTAAAAGTGAGTTTATTAGAGCTTTAGAATCAGAAGAACCAACAATGGTGCTTTTAGATGAGGTGACCAGAGATAGAACACAAGAACTACAGAATATATTAGTACCATTATTAGATGGACAAAAACAGTTAGTTCTTGACGAGACAGATCCACCAGAAACAATAAAGATATCAGATAATGTCTACTTTTATGCAACAGCAAACATAGGTAGACAGTATATAGGTGCTACTTCTACAATAGATAGGGCCTGGAAGGATAGATTTACTGGTGGAATGTATAAACTAGACTATCTTGATCATGATATGGAAGTAGGTTTATTATTAAGTAGATTTGATATATCAAAAGAGGATGCCTCTAAAATATGCAAGTTTGCAAATAAACTAAGATCCCTCTATGAAGCAGACGAAATAGGTACCCCAGTTTCAACTAGAATGACTTTAGCAGCAGCAAGTATGGTGTATGATGGCGTTGAGTTGCCATTAGCATTAACACACGTAACAAGTCCATTCTTTGATAATGAGGACGATAAAGTGAAAATACATCAGGTAATACAATCATCATGACACAAACAGATCTATTTGATAAAACAGAAGAACTAGTAGTAGGTGCATCATATAGCCCGTGGTGGAAAAAATGGTATGAAAAGAAGAGTACTGGTAGGAAAACTAAAAATAAGGGTTTATCCAGTATGTGGGATCAATATACTCCACAGTATGGCAATAGAAAGAAAGCAGAGAAATATTTCAAGATATTTGTTAATACTAACAATGTTCTTAAAATATTAGATCCGTTAATAAAACATAGATTAAAAGTGGATAGTGTTGGAAATTATTCGCATAGGTCTCATAATTCTGGTAGAGTAGCAGGATATGCTAACAGAAATACTAAAGTTATTACATTAACGGAAGGGATTTTAAGATTGCCAAATGCAGATCCAGCTATAGGAGTAGCAATACATGAAAAATTACATTTAATGCATACTCCTGAGGTATCAGAATGGTCTGATCAGATTATGGAAAAGATATCTCCGCCCAAACAAACAAGAGCTGAGAGAGCAAAAAGTAGAGATACTGGTGTAATTGAAGAATCAAAAGAGATGCTTATGAAATCTATTTGGTGGCAATTGCATAATTTACTTGAAGATGAACGTATTGAGAGTAGATTGCATGAGAATTGTCCTGGATATGTAGCTTTTGTTGTAGCTGCAAAGGATCATTTAATAGGTAAATCATTTGAAGAAATGAAAATAATGGATTATGGCGAAACACAAAGTGATAGACTTATCTATGCTGTTATGTTATATATCCGACATAAAAAATCACTTCAAATAATGATTGAAGCTTGGCCCTGGTTAAAAGATAAGCTTCTTAGAATGAAACATAATCTAGATGAATGTTTATCTGCAGCTAGAGAAAATAACTTAACTGCATATAAATGGTTTTCTCAAGAAGTCTTTTCTGATCTTATTAAAGAACTTACTAATTTACCTGAAAATGAAGGGGATTTTGCTAATCTTTCAAATAAAGTTGTGGCTGATCCTTCTAGAGGTAGAATTAAAGATATGATCAAAGACTTAATGAAAAGATTAAGTGGAGAAGATACAGATAGTCAATATAGAAGTGAAGAAGAAGATGAATTAGCTATTGTTAGATCAATAATTGATAGAAATCGTGTTCAAGATAGTATTGGTAATATCATTGCACCTCCATCTGATCCACAAGTATCAACCAGGACAAATAATACACTTAAACAAATAGCAAATGAAGCTGGTTATGATATGACTAATGGTGAATATCATTCAGTACAGACTCTTAAAAGAGATATGAATGATCCAAATGGTAAAAAGTATCCACCATTGCCTTCAAGAAAATCTCTACAATCATCAATGGTTAAACTCAAAGATGAGGATATGAATTATGTAGATATCAAAAAGGCAATTCAAAAACAAACTCAAGGTGGAGTAGGTGGATGGTCTGATGATCCATTAATGGATACTATTGTATTAAGTCCTACCTCTGAAATAACAGATGAAAATAAGACTAAATATGCTAATATAGTAACTCAGAACAGTGGCATTATCGGCAAATTAAAACAAGCTATACAATTCAATGAGAATATTGCTGATATGGATATCAAAAACCAAATCAAAGGTTATATTGATAGAAAGAAACTACATAAAATTCCTATTGGAGATAATAAAATCTTTAAAAGGACTATTAAGAAAAATAAAAACAGTCTTTGTGTAGGGATTCTTGCTGATGCATCTGGTAGTATGTCTGGTAGCATGGAAATAGTATCATTAGTATCTATAATATTCTATGAAGCTTTGATACAATCAAATGATACTAAATTATGTGTAATGTCACATACTGCTGATTTATTAAATCAAGCTGCTACTATAATAACAGAGTATTATGTTGAGGGAAATGATAATAGTACAGCAATGGCTAATATGAAATCAACAGGATGTAATAGAGACCATGTAGCTATTAGTTATATGGCAGACAAGCTTAATGAAGTAGCTTTACCTGAATCTAAAAAGATAATCTTTATTATATGTGATGGTAGACCAGCTGCACGTGGTTATGTTGATGAAGATCATGGACTATTATGTGTAAGAGAGACAGTAAATCAGCTAAAACAGGAAGGTATTGCGATTATAGCTTTAGGTGTAGGTAATTATATTAAGGAATATCAATTAGAATCTATGTATGATCACAGTATTATGGTAAAGGATATAAGAGAATTACCTAAAATGGTAACTACCATAGCTGAGAAAATAGCTCTGACATAAATGAAGATTACCGTGACACATACTGACACATTTGAATCCGTCACTACTGTCGACAAATAGAAATTAGCGGAAGAAGTTCAAAATTAATTTGCAATAGTGCAAATTTCTTTGTATCTTATATTAGTTATTAACTCTCTGTGAGAGTTAATAACTAAGTACTTAACACACACTTTGAATAACTTGGGAGACTACCGTGATAGATATTTCAGTAAGAAAAGTTAGTACAGATTGGTCTGAGATGCCTTCAGGATTAACCTGGTATTTTATAGGCCAGCCTAAAACATGGAAAACAAGTGCAGTTAGCAAATGGAGTAAAGATGGAGCCGATGGAGTATTGTTAATAGATACTGATTTGGGTGCAGACTTTGCAGATTCAGCTAATGTAGTAACAGCAACTTGTTTAAATCCACCTGTTGAACCAGTTAAAGTAGATGGTAAAATGGTAGTGGATAAGAACGGCCAGCAAAAGATGAAAGTAATCCCACCTGAAAAGAGAGGATATTCTTATAGATCTGGTAAAAAGAAAGGTAAGCCTATGGCTGTCTATTCATTAGCAGAGATTTATACCTGGTTAAGTAAAAGCTGGGAAGACTTACCATACAATGTAATAGCAATTGATACTGTTGACGAAATTAATAAATGGATTGAGACTATTGTATGTAATGAATTGGGTATACAAGCAATGGGTGATGGAGAATGGGGAGCTGATTGGGGAAGAGCAAGGAAAAAGAATGTAGATCTTATAGTAAGACTACAAAAACTAGTTAAGAAACATGGTGGTGATCTTATTTTAGTTTCTCATGCTAAACAAACCCAGATAACAGATGGTAAAACACAGTTAAGTCCTGAATTACCAAGAGGTCTTGCTTATAGTTTAACTGCAAAAGCTGATGTAATAGGCTATTCAACCATTGATAAAGAAGATGGAAAAGCATATGTTTCATTCAAAAGCTATGATGAACGAGCTGTAGGCTCAAGACTAAAACCACTTTCGCAGGAAAAGGTACTATTTGAGTACGAATCAGTTAGAAAACAGATAATTACATACAAGGAGAAATAGACAATGCCTTTAACATTAGGTAAAACTCAGTTTGGTCAAAATAGCAATGATAGTTTCGTTGGTGATGCTATATGGATCGAAGAAGCTGAGATTAAAAAAGTAGAAGATGAGTCTGGAAAAGATGTAGAGATGAAAGATGGTAACACGTTTAGAAATGATCTTCGTGTTAATGTTGAACTAATTCTTACTGGGCCAGGTTGGGAAGCTAACTTTAGCACTGGTGGGAATTTAAAGAAAGGTACAGGTGGCAAATCTAATTGGGGTGGAGCATTTAAAGTGCGAGACTTTTTTCAGGCTTGCCTGGAAGATAGTGATTTTGAACCAGCCCTTCCAGAAATGGAAAAGGGAATTATTCCTAAAAGCTTATTAGCAAAAGCCGAAGGAAAGAAGGTCTTTGTTCTTAGATACAAAACTAAACAAGGTAAGACCAAGACTTGGAATCAAGTAGCATCTACTGATACTGAAAAAACGGATTTTAAAGAGTATTTCCAAAATTCAGTATCTAAAGGTTGGACTAGGATTGATTACGATCCTCATTATAGTTCAAATTCAGTATCTAAACCTAATAATAAGCAAATGAATGGGCCCTGGGACGAGAAACCAGAACAAAGCCAACTTAATGTTAGTGGATTAGATAGCGAAGACCTTACAACACTGTAAATAGACAAAGAATAGATCCTGGGCCAAGTGTAACCTACCTCGGCTCGACTACCACCCACGCTAACTTGGCTCAGGACTATATTTAAAGGAGAGAATTTGGAAAACAAATATGTAGAACTGGCTGTTGGAAGTCCAGGCAACAGAGGAATTATAGTTCCTGTTAAAGATATAGGTACTGAACTAAGCAAATATAATTCAGTACCAGTGTTTAGAAGCTATTATATGGTTGATGATTCAATTTTAAAGCATATAAAAGGCGGAAGAAGAACTTTAAGAGGATATAAAGGCGATTATTACCTAGATAGAATCTTATTTGATATTGATAAAGGATCTGACAGTAATGAAGAATGTTTAAATGCCGCCAGAAACTTTTATCATATTTTAACCGAAACTCATAGTATTCCTGAAGATTGTATCCATCCCTGGTTTAGTGGGACTGGATATCATATAGTAATTCCTAATATATTTGGCTTTGAAGCATCTCATGAACTACCCAGAACAGTAAAATATACAGTAAAACATTATTTTCCTGAAGCAGATGCTATTTATGATGGTGCAAGACTTATTAGATTAGGATTTACACCAAATGAAAAAACACTTTCACCTAAACTGTATAAAGTACCTGTAAGCCCAAGAGAATTACTACATGAAGACCACACATATATCATGAAAAAGGCGGAAAGTGTTAAAGATCTTGAAATGCCAACACGATTCCCTGAGTGCGATGTTCTTTTAGACCCAATTATACCTAAAAAGAAAGAAATTAAGCCTCATATTCCTATTCAAAATCCAAGTAAAATAGCTACTTGTATACAAACAATGATTGCTGAAGGCCCAATTAAAGGTAGTAGACATCATAAAGTATTAAGAGTAGCATCATATATGAAAAGCAAGGGCTTACCTGAGCAATTTGTATCAGAAAGTCAAATTGCCTGGGCTACAAACTTAGAAGCAGAAGAGGTAATAAGGCTTGTACATGATGTATATAGTGGCGGAGATACTAATAATGGTTATAAATATGGATGCAACGATTGGCTAATGGATAAATATTGTGATTCTAAATGCATTTATTATCCAGCAAAACAAGAAGGTGGAGACATATTAATACCTATATTGTCCGTAAAAGAGCTTGAAAAGAGAGCTAGATTCAATATAAAGAAGGATTTAACTGATGTAACTATCAATTTAAATGATTTTTGGGCTTTAGGTAGTGACTATTTCATTCTACCTGGCCAGTTAGTAATGATTGGTGGAGAAACAGGAATGGGAAAGACTGCATTTGCTCAAAACATATGTATGCAATCCAAAATAAAGACCTTATATCTAACACTTGAAGTAGAACCTGAATTGATTACACGAAGATTCCAGCAAATGGTACATAATATGAGTGCTAAAGATGTTCTCAAGCACTGGAAAGATGATATGAGTGATAAATTACATAAAGGTTTAGAACATTTAGATATAGGCTGGTTTCCACCTAAGCTGCATGAATTAAAAGAATTAGTAGCATACCATAATCCTGCAGTATTAGTACTCGATACCATAGATATGGTAAAAGTTAGTAAATACATTCATAATCAGATTGAAAAGATAGATACTATTATTGAAGAAATGAGATCTATTGCTACTAATCAAGGGATTATAGTAATGGGTATTTCTCATATTTCTAAATCGGAAGGAAGATCTGGAATATTAGATGTACACTCATTTAAAGGTAGTAGCACAATAGAACAAAAGTCAGATAAGGTTATTATGATAGATGGGGTTGCTAATAGCACAGCCAGGATGGTAAAAAGTCATAAGTCCAGAGATGAATCAGGATTTGTTGCAAATCTTATGTTTGATCCAAGGACGTTTAAATTCAAAGATGAGGTAAGAAATGAAAGATAATAAAACAACATATGATCTTGTTGGTAATTACATAGATCTTATGACCGAACATGAACTAGGAACATTAAGTGATGAAGAAGTAAAATCATTTGATAAAGATATAGCTGCTATTGAATCAGAATTAATTCAAAAGAAAGATAATCTTCATTGGGTGATGACAAATTGTGATGAACAAAAGTCATCTATAGAAGGTATGATGGATATGCATGATGAAAAGATTCAAAAACTAAGGAAGAAAAGAAATGCTATTCAAAATACTACTAATAGAATCAAAGAACTGACAATGTTAATAGTAGATACACTAGGCGATAACAACAAAAATGGTAATAAATGTATACTGATCAATGGAGAAAAGTATACCAATATTATGGTTAATGGTGGTCTTGAACTTAAAGTAGATGAAGAAGACTTGCCTGATGAATTTAAAGAGTACCATATAAAGGTTAATAAATCCAAAATAAGGAAACATGTTATTAATAAAGGTGGTGAAACTGATTATGCCAAAGTTGATAAGAAAAGGTCATTAAGAATAACATGATAGATCTAATTTTTAGAGTAACCAGGATCTCAGTAAACGGTACACACGGAATTAAAATTACCTTACTAAATTGTTTTGGAACAAATATATATTTTAATACAGATAGAGGAGAACATATATCCATAGGATTGTTCATAGGATTTATGGAAATAGCAATTCAATTATCAATATGGAGGTTAGGATGGCTGAAAACTTCGTGACAGATGATAAACAAAAGGATCTTATAGCTAAAATCCTATTAATTGCAAGATTTGCCGCAGAGCAATTCAGATTTATGGGAATAGCTAAAGAACTGGATATTATCTTAAGAGGTGTCTCATTTCAAGAAGAAGGAATGGAATCTGATGAAGAAATAAAGGAACTCTCTGAAGAAGAATATAATAACTGGATGCAAAATCAGATAAAACAAGCCCAGGGAGAAATGGTAGCAGGATGTAAAGGAGACGATTGTGATTAACAGAAGTAAAATAGGGAAAAGAAATAGACAAAGAGGAGCGGAGCTCCAAAGAGCTATGGTCAACCTTGCAAAGAAATTCAAATTAGAAGCCCATAACAGGGATAGAGGAGGGGCGCAACACCCAGACGGAGATATAGAAATAAATAAGCTATGGTTTGGGTGTAAACGCAAAAAGCGTTTACCCAGATACCTTTTCCCTGAAAAATCAGAAAAAGGTGTCTTTATCAGATCTGATAGAGAGAAACCTATGGTAGTTATTAATGCAGAATTATTCATGATGCTGTACGCCTCTTGGGAAAAAGACCATGAAACAAAGCTAAACTATTTCATAAATAATGGACATCCACCAATAGAAACAGATGGAACAGCATATGAAGAAGAATAAGACAAAACAATTACAGAAAAGACTCAAAGAAGCAGAACATATAATAAAAGCCGTTTTAATACGTAAAGATTATGTTATCCCTACATACGTTGCTACTATGTCTATAGAGTATGGGGATAAATACAAATTGGAGATATGATCATAATGAAAAGAATCAAAAGGTTAGATAGTTTGCCTCTAAATGCTCATTTTGAAACAAACAATGGCGCTAAAGGTATACTACTTAGAACGGATGATATGCAAAGTATGGTGTGGTGGAGTTTTTACCCACCAACAGACGATCAAACAGTACGAGAATACTATATAAGGAATAATCCTATGGGAATTGCTGGTGGAACTCAAGTAGTTAGAATAAGAAAGAGAAAAACTAATCTACCCAAAAAATGGTTAAAAAAAGATGACAAGACTCGAAATACTGTTTAAATTAGTATTAGACTTCTTTGAATCTAAACATGTTATGATAATGAAAGACTTTGACATACTAATGACCGAATCACAGGATCTGTATGATAAAGATCATCCACTTGAGGAAATAGTTCAAGAAGAAATATTTTAAGAGGTGGGGCTATTAGGGTTTTTAGCAAGTTGATTTTCTCTCACAAGATACCAATTATTTTGCTTCCTCCTTTATGGTTGGTAACTTGGAACTTGCTCGTCTACCTAATCCCACCTCTTGCATTTAAAAGGGCTCTATGATACTATTAATATTGTAGAGCCCTTTATTTTGGGAGAAATGGAGCATCTCTCAACGTCTATAGCAGTAATAGGGAAACCCAACCTTTTAGGAGCATCTTTTACTGACTATAGACAACTTTTCAAAAACTTACCGAAAAACAAATAGCTGATTCAAGAATTGGCTATTAAGCTAATTCAACCTTTTTTTTAAAAAACCGTTGAGAAAAAGCATGCGAGCTGATAAAATAGATGAAGTAGGTTATTAAGGGCCACCTTGGGCCACATATAAGGGGTAGAATGCCATTCTAAGCCCGTTTAATATATACTTGGATACTTAGTCTCAGTTGACATAGGATAAGGCGTGTCCGTGGCCGTTATCGGCTTTTCCCGCCTAAAATACTTAGTAGCACCGCGTTGGAACTGATGTAAAGGCACTCCAACTAATCTTTCAGTCGCCATAACAGGATTATAGATCAAACCATGCTCTGGTTTAAACATATCTCTTGCCATCCTACCAAATGGGAACCAAGTCCATACATGATAAGAAGCAAACCTATCCCAATCTTTGGATAGCATAGATTTAATAGGTGCTAAGGCATATCTAGCTACAGGCGGGGCAAACATCTGAGCTGGCCCCATACCAAAGAAAGCTCTTTCTTTTTCTTTATCAGAACCAAAGAACCATCCAGCTAAGTCTTCAAAGTATTGATAAGGCTGAGGAAGTGTTGCCTCGAACATAGAAGCTGGGAATATAGTAGCAAGGGAGTACATAAATAGATCAGCAGTAACCATATTCTGTAGCCTCTTATACTCTGGAGTCCCAGGATCATACCCCACTATCTTAGCTCGTCTTATTAATTCCTTGCGAAATCTAATAGAGTTCCACGACCAAAGCTGAAACCTTGCAAAGATACGACCAAGGTTTGTCCTTGCAAACGCTGGCCTATTGGCGTTATTGTATAAGAACTGAGTTCCATAGACACCTTGGTTAGCCATTTTAATTAACCAAGGATGTTCAAAATCCATCACAAATCCATTGGCTTCTAATGCATCTCTGGAATTGATATAATGAGCAAGAAAAGCCTGCTTCCTTAATTTTCTTTCTGATACCCTCATAAACCATGCAGCTTTATTGAAAACTTCCTTAGTCACGCCATTTCTTTGGAATATTTCAAACACTGTTAGATCATCAGACTCTGGTTCTTTTCTAATCTGTTGTAACGATTCTCTAATAGACTTTCTAAGCTTAGGATCTTTCCATGCACCGGTAAGCCTAGCTTCTGAAACAATCCATGATTCAACAGCACCCACACTTTCAGTCCAATCAGACCAATCCTGACGTGTCTTAAACTTGGGGTTGACATAGTTAGCAAGATACTTAATAGAAAGAGAGTTCTTCCAAGGTTCAAACCCAGCATTGATAATAGTATTAGTGCTACCACCATACATATTGTTAGCCAGTGATTTGCTATGTGCAAGTAAGGTTAGCATTTCCCATTTCGCTTCCAAGTTAGACAGATGTGCTAACTGTCTATGTAATAACCTAGACTTCTCTTTTGCTAAGCCCTTATCACCATCAAAATATTTCTTAGCAATCCTACCTACAACTTCTTTTTCAAAGGCTTCGTCACTAAACCAATAATAAGGAGTCATCTTAACAGGAAGCTTATCTGCATCTGTTAAGAACGCTCTTGGAAACGTACTGCCATACCCCAAATTATCTCTATTATAAAGCTTCATAAATCTTGCCCACTGCCTGGTGTGCTCACCCATAGCTTTGGTATTTTCAAATCTTTTTACTAACCTATATGAAATAGCAGACGCTAAACTATTGTAACGTGCTGTAATAATCTGACTAGCATACCTCTCAAGAGCATCCCAGTTTCTTTGCCATCCTGGTAAAGGGCCATCTTCTCTAGAGCCACGTCTAAGAACATGTCCAGGCCTTGAGTGTAACCCAAGTAATGAAAAATCTCTTTCAGAGATTTCATCAGACATAATAGCTTCTGCATGTGCTTCACCCAAACCAAGATCATTTAGCTTTTCTTCTGCCATGATAATCTTATGCCTATATTCAGCCTCAGCTAATTTAGTTTCATCAGCACCCTCTTTAGCCAACCGCTCAAGTCTCTCTTTCAGAACACGATTTGCTACTTTCTTACCCCATCCTCCATGAGGAAAGAACTCACTGAAAGCAACTTTTCCTATACCTCTAAACCCAGGGTTCTGAGAAACGGAACCATCTTCAGCTGAAACTATAATGTCACCCTTGCCTGTGATCCTAGTTTCATCACCACCCTTCCACATCTCTTTAAACTTAATTCTTAATTCGGTAGGCATCTCCCTAACATCAACTATATCTTTTCTCCAATTAAGCACTTTACCATCAGTAGATTTAATACCCTCTTTAGTTAGTCTTGAAGCAATATCTATAATCTCATTGTTTTTTATATTCAGCATGTCAACACGCATCTCATTTAATATAATATCAAATGAAAGCTCTAGCTGTTGTTCAAGTGGAATAATATATGGTTTAGCACCTACATCCTGTTCTCTAGCTAACTTCCTTAAAGTTTTAGATACGTCTATTTCCTTACCATATTTAGTATTGTTCCAAACAAATTCTTTCTCAGAAAATTCTCTATTACTTACATGTACTTTGTAAAAAGACTCAAACCAATCAGAAACCCTATCATTCATAACATCGCGAAGCTCTTCTGCCCTTATCTTCTGCTGCTCACCTTCGAGAGTAATAGTATACTCTTTCCCAGCAAACTCTTTATTCCATATCTTCTCAGCCTTTTCCCATTCCTTTTCGTACAGTCTATTTTGGTCATTCTCAAACTCATCCTTACCCCTGTTACGCTCTCTGTACGCTATAATATTATCCATAAATCTTGACTGATCAATATCTTTAATAGTATCTAAGGGTTCTCTTACAGAAGCAAGGTCTTGTAATCCTTCCTCATATTTTCTAGGCTCACCCTCTGGACTAGTTCTATGCACAATTCTATTGATCTCTACCTGTTTCCATTTATCAGCAGTAGTCCAGAACTGATGCATCCTACCAAAGTGACTCATTGGTACAGCAACCTGTTTAAATACAGGGCCAGAAGGAGTGACGACAGGGCCTTCCATCCAGAATGGAGACATGTCATAACCTAAATTCCTACGCCCTATGCTCTCAGGCCACATCATAAAATGCCACCACTTAACAGGAGCACCATCAGGCATTTTACCTGTCTTAATAAAAGAACGGAGAGCATTCTTAGGAGTGAAACCTTTAAATGAATTGATAAAGACTCTTAAATCTTGCTTGGTAGCTATTCTTGGCGATGTGCCAAAGACTCCAAAATTCATTAAAGTACCCTCAAACATCTCCTGAAAGTTTTCTCTCAATTGAGGATACATCTGGACTATATCCTGGAGGTCACTATACAATTGTCTCTCTTCCTTGCTCATCTTGCTAGCATCTACATTCTCAGCATCTTTAATATGATTACGCCAGAAATGATCGGCATACTCTGCTAATTTATTAGCTTGGTTAGTATCACTTGTTCTTGGAACAGCCCTATCCAATGCTGGGGACTCTACTGGATCTGATCTTAATATAATCCGTTGCATTTCTGTATCAGATAGCTTTTTACCTGTTAGCTCATGTAGTCCTTTGTAAGTATCAAGCCACTTCTTAACTGAAGTCCGTGGGAGGACATCTGTACCAAAAGAAAATGCATCTAATCCAGAATTATGATAATCACCCTTAATACTAGATATTTTATCCTGTTCTCTATTCATATTATTAGTAATTGTATCATAGTCCTTCTGATAATCCTTAGTACCACCCTCTAATAGATCACGCTTGCTTATAAGAGCCTGAATATTCTTCTCATGCAAAGAAACCTTCTTATGCATATCAGCAACGGAGAATGGATGTCTTCTCAGGCTAGACAATAAGAAAGCATCATATAATTCTTGTTGAGCTTTTGGAAGACCCTCTCTATACGATCTCATGTTACCTCTTAACTCGGAATTAGTAACATACGCAGGCATGTTTACTCTCTCGTGCAAGGCGACTGCTCTCTTAACATTTATATTATTATAATATGACATCTTATGAGCCTGAGCCTGATTAAGAATATCACCAGCAAGGGCATGGAAACTTTCTATATCTCCACCATGTTCAGAAAACGCTTTTCTATATGCACCAGACACTACCAATATAGATGCTCTATCCGCACTATCCTGTGAAACAAAATCTCTAAGCTTAGCTCTGCCCTCTGGAGTACTCATAAGAGTCTTAAATGTTTTATCATCCCAGAATTTTTCTTGAGTTATAATCTTCTCACGAAATAACATACTCAAAACATCTGGATTTTGATCAAGTATTTTATTGAACTGTCTTCCAAACTTTTGGTATTCTTTATTATTAAAGAAATGCCTACCTCTTTGATACTCATCACTCACTTTTAATATATTAACAAGTTCTTCAGATACTACTTTACCCCATACACCAGGGATCTCTACATCTCTATCGGTAAGATACCTTACTTCAGTAGAAAGCCTATCTGAAATATCATTCATACTCCATGCTCTTCCCTCATTCCAATTCCTACTTGCTATTAGATTATCCATCCTTGTAAGTCTACCATATATAGTATCATATACACCAGCCATGGCTTTATTGCTGAGTATATCACCATATACTTTGCCCTTACTATCGTAAACAATAGCACCTCTAAATGCCTTACTTATTAATAGATCTATTAACTGATGTCTGCTAAGCATACCAGCATAATCCCCTGCATCAGCTGCAAAGTTCAAAGCATCTCGTGCATAGTATCTAAATTCTTCGCCATTATCTTTGGAAGCTTGCCACTTAACATAGAGTTTATCAGCTTTAATAGGTTCTTTCTTTCCCTTTATCCTTCTTGCGTTAATACTAGCCAATGTTTCAGGAGATAATTCTTCAACCCACTCACCACCTTTCTTTGAATTAACAAAAGAAAACAATGAATGGATACGCCTTCTGGCGTTTGCAGCAACACCCAATAATTTATTACCAGCACGCGACCCCATGGAAACTTCCCATAAAGTTAAAGGATCAAACATACCAGGAACACCCTTCTGCTCTTCTCTTAATTCTTTAATATTAAAGTCCTCTAGATTAGTTTTTACATCTCTAAGGATACCCTTCTTATCCACCCATTCGTTTCTATTGTTTCTAATAGCTTTCATGAACCCCCTGTCCAACCCATGGTAAAAGAATGCAGAGTCACTATCAAGATCAGCACCACCAGAAGCTATCATGTCTTTATTGTGAATAATCATACCAGCCCCTTGCCTACCAGTAAAGCCCTTAAACTTTAAAGATCTCATACCAGAAATAGAATCTGATGGAACACGAATAATGCCAAAAGTAAGTTGTTCTTCCAGGTCTGCTAGCTTAGCAGGGTCTCTCTTCTCTAAATCTTTTCTTACTCCCTGATAATGCTTCCACGCTGACTCTAAACTCATGCTCTTGCCTTCATATGTGATCTTAAACTTTTTAAGAGCATCATTGAAATAAAATTCACCTGGCTTCAAGTCCAGTCTCCTCATTAACCATGGATCAAAAGGGTTTAGAAATGCCTTACCACTCGAAGGCATAATAGGTCTTATAGCTTTATTGACTAGGTAATTTCTTAAGACAGTATCAGTTAATTTTTTAGTAGGCTTAAACTCTATCATGGACGGAGATCTACCACCTACTTGTAGTATTCTATCAGCAGAGCTATAAAATTCATCCAACATTTTCTGCTCAGCAACTCTCTGCGCTACATCAAACTCTACTATAGTCTCACTATCTTGATCTAATAACCCTCTCTTGCCTAGCTTTAACATGTGATCCCATAATTTTCTATACAAAGGGCTATCAGAGACAGTAGTCTTACCCTCTTTACCACCAGTAACAATAGCCATAATAATATTATGATCTATCTTATCTACGTCTATACTCTCAGCAAGCTTCTCTAGTTTGGCTATCTCCTCAGAAGTAACATTCTTTCCAGCTGCTTCTAACTCAAGAAACTTTTGAGCACGTTGATTATTAACTGGTTCACCCCTTACGGATGCAAGTAAGGTATCAGTATAGATTCTATCAATAATCTTAGGATCAATTTGTTCTGCGAATAAATTAGTAAGCATCTGTCTGACTGCCATAACCTCTTTCATGGCCCCACCAAATGTAGGATTATCATATACCTGCAAATTGAGAGTAACATCCTCAAGAGGAATCTTATATGTCTCTGGTGTCTTGACATATTTACCTGTAGACTCATTATAATATCTCATCTCATACTTGTCTTTACCCCTCCTATGCAACTTCCAGTCATACTTTTCCCTCAACCCTAACTGCTTTACAGCAGTATTATATAATATTCCGTGCACAGGATCAGACATGCCTGCCATATGTGCAGACTCTGCCTTTCCAGCCCTGAAATAAGCATACTTACCTAAGATCATTCCACGATCTATTTCAGATGAATGCATAAATCCTTTTAACATATTACCCTTAACAGGAAGGCCACCGTCCTCTATCATTCTATCAAAAAAGTCAGCACGTACTGTGAATACACCATCTAAATGATGCTCAGCTAAGAAATTCTCAACAGCCTTAGTAACCTTACCACTCTTACTCTTTCTGTATCTCTTCATCATTATATTCTTTTTACCAGCAACATAGTTTCCTACGGTAGAGGGTGCAGAGTTCTGTATAATAATATTCATTGCTGGCCTACCATCTACAGACACACTAAGATCTGGTATATGATCTTGATACATATTTATATCAAGACTAGGCTCACCTGAATTAAGTATCTGCATACGTTTACTTAAAGAAACAGGATCAGAAAGAAACTTATCAGGGTTCTTTGCTATAACACCAATGTCCTTAATCTTTTCCATTGTAAGCCTAGCGTGGATATTGGATACTACCATATGAGCATAAAGAGCTTCAGCCTGTTCTGCTGGCATCCCAACCTTCTCCATAAAAGAACTAAATACATTTCTATGCTTCTTATAATCAGAATGTGCCTTTACTTTTGGATTAGCTTTATTAATCCTAGACATATACTGTTCAGCAATGGTTACAAAATTATCTCCAGGCCTACCCTGTACTAATTCAGCGTAGATCTGCTTATCTTGATCTTTTACGCCAGAAAAGAAGTATCTCCCTTTTGAAGCAGCTGCAGCAAATACCTCTGCGATCTCTCCAGATGGCATATTCATATCAAATATATTTTGTACAACACTTCTATCTCTATCGGGATCAACAACCTCGGTCTTATTCTCAAATCTTTCTACAATCCACTTCCATTGTCTACCAAAAACCTTATCAAGAAATGAATCTGGAGTCATTTTTAATACATTCTTACCAGACCCGTCTAAATCTCCAGACCGTTCCAACGATAGAGGTTCATTACTTTGTACAAAATGGCCTTCATTGAGACGAGTATTCTCAGCCGTTCTTACCCAGTAGCTTCTTAATCCCTGATACATCCTAGTATTACGATCAATTGCAACACTAAACTCAGAGGATATGTCTGCAAGGAAGCTTCCCCATCCTTCTTTTCCACCTGTTGAAAGATTGCTTTTAGCAATCTCTGATACTCTTTCTTTAACAAGTCCTCTATTAGGTATATTGGGATCAGTGCCAGCAACAATCTGCTCCACTATCATATCTAAAGGCCGAGCCAAATGTAGAGTAGTATCATGCTCGTTAATTACATCTGATGTTTGAATAGTCTCACTCTTTTCTGAGGTAGGGGGTTCGAGTATGGGTTCTTTAGCTTTACTAGGCTCAACCTCTATCTTAAATTCTTTATCTACATAGTCAGGATGATTCATTTGCTTGAGAGCATACTCCGTAGCTTCCTGCTCTATCTTAAGGGCCTTATCAGCAAAGAGATCTAACCCCTTTTCTGTCTTGGGATACTTACTCGCATGCCCTAAAGCCTGATGTCCCTCCTCATGCAACATAATAAAATTCTCATAAGCAGTCTCTCCTCCTCGTTCTTCAAAGAACTTTCTTAAATCTTTAAGTCTTATATCCATATTGTTAAGCATAATCTTCTTTTGTTCAGAAGATGGCCCAAGCTCTCCTCTTAGATATGGATGATTAGCTTCATAATCCGCACGTATCATGTCTCTATCTAAGGATATTTCTCCCTTCTCAGCATTAAATGACGCCAATCTAAAATCTTGACCAACTATTCTCCTTCTAACGGCATTCATATCAACATCAAGACCAGCATCTCTCAAAGCCATGGCGGTAATAGCTCCAGCCCGTGATAGTTTATTCTTATTTACCCAGCTACCAGCAAGAAGATCGGCTTGGTGTTCTATTTCTTTTTGAACTTCTGGCCTCATCTTGCTAAAGCCATCCAAATCTTCTGGAGACATAAGTTTTGAGGTTTGTCCTGACTGCCTGTAAGGCATCATAAACCTTAGAGCTGCCTCTTCTTTAGCAGGCATAGTCTTTGCTCCAAAGAATGCTCCTAGTAAATACTGATAAACTTGAAGTTCAAGGGGTTCGTCTTGTACTGTAGATGGCAAGCCCGTGACAATAGAACCTGCTAAGGCCCTCACGGTTGAGTTAGCTCTTCTAATAGTATTGGGATCAGATGACTTTAAAGCATTTTGTAAATTTACAACATTTCCTATTCCACCAAAGATACCTCCCATGGCTGCTCCACCAATGAATGCATCCATCATATGCTCAGCACCTTCTTGCCAGGTAGATGCAGCGGACGCTACCCCTAGATGTCCTGCATGCCTTAGCATTTGAGCCCCCACAGCGCCTTCCTCAAGGAACTTTATGGTACGACCTGCCACTATACCCTTACTAACACGCCCAACGCCTTCTAAGGTGAGATCAGCAGCTAACATAGGAACAGATCTAAAAGACGTAAGAGCACCTGCTACCTTACTCACGTCTGCAGTCTGCTTAACAAGACCAGCAGATTTACCAGCTTTTGCGAGCATACCTACACTTTTAGCACCTATACTACCTATTGTCCAAGGCCCAGGAAGCCATCCTACAAACCCTGCAAGATGTCCTACGTTACGTGCTATTGCTTCTGCTGTATTTTCTGGTGGGTCACCAACACTAAGTGTACTAAATCCAGAAGTAAATCCAGATACAAGCTGACCTACAGTACTGACTAAGTTAAAATCAGACTGAGGCATAGACCTTCTAAAGGGAACCCCAAAGTTATCAGAGTTCTTTTCTAGCTGATCTACTTCTTCTTCTGAGAAAAGTCCTGGATTGCTCTGGTATAGATCATAAGCTAATCTAAATTGCTGTGGATTCATTTAGCTTCAGCTGGCATTATTGTCGATTTTGCCATAGGAGCAAGCCAATCTCTTAATTCTACTAACTGCTGTATCATGTTCTTTCTACTGTCAACTCCCGAACCATATCTGCCCTTATAAGTCTCCATTCTTTGAATCTGGGTTTCTATTTGACCGTACATTAAAGGTGCATTAAACCCAATTGTATTTCCAAACTCCATAATAAAAGTACCTGTCTTCTCAATATACCTTTCCATCTCTGCATCATTTTTTAGCTTTGTAGTATGTCTTGCCTCAGACCAAGCTTCTGAACGCCATCTTGCTCCTGGCATACTCTTTGGCTCTGGTATTGACGTGGGTGGATTAAGAACACCATGACTCATGACAGCCTCCCTCATCTCTATCTGATTGTTCTTCATCATAATCTCAAACTGGAAGTTGCTTTTATCCATTATATTGTTCAACGCATATAGACTTTCCATGCTTTGAAAATTAGGATTTTCTTTAAACTTTGTAAGCATAGACCTAACTTTTGGATTCTGTGTCATTAAAGTAGGATCAGCACCCATTACAGCCATTTGAATCATAGGCATCATCGTCTTTAAAAGATTCTGATCTTGTTTATCAATTAGATCAACATAAGCCATTTCATTTGCAAGCTCCAACCCATCTAAACTCTGGTAAAACTTATCTAAGTCTAGATTAAATTGTTTATCAGTAATACCAACTCTCTTATTCTCTACTGTAAGCTTTGCATCAAATGTTCTCTGGTCTTCTTTCAGCTGATCTTTCCACCGAGTTATCTGCGCATCATTGAAATGACGCTGATTTCCTGCTTGAACAGCCCAATGAGCAACCTGAGAACTTTGGAACTGACCTTGTTGAGCTATATGAGCCGCATATGTTACCTCATGTTTCCCTCTTGAGGCTGCAGTCGATGCAAGAGCGTCAGCTTTCATCCATTCGATTCCACGAGGGCCTCCTTCAGCCCCATACAAAGCCTCCATCTGAGTCCGTCTAAGCCCACCAGTCCCAAAATCATATTCAACTTGAGCTCTATATGCAATAGCCCTAATCATATTTGCTTCTGCTGTCTTACCTTGAGCCTCTAATGCTGACGCCTGAGTCTCCGAGTTCTTAACCATAACATTAATCTTCTGCTGCTCTAAAGAATCAGGGCCAATAAACTTTGCCTTCGCTACTTGAGTAGAGGTCTCAGCTGACATCCTTTCAATGGCAACACGAGCTTCCTTCACATTCTCAAGTTCTTGGGCTTGCAAACTTAATGAAGCTACCCTATAGTCTGCTATAGCCTGAGCAGTATCTGCTTCTGTGTCAGCTCTTTGCTGTGATATATTTAACTGCTGTGCTGAGGCTAACGACCTAGCAATCTCTGGTTTAGTTGGCATAACTATAACTCCTATTAATTTCCTAATGTATACTGATTATTTAATCCAAACCCACTTTGCCATTGATCTTGAATATTGGGTTGAAAACCACCCCATCCTCCAGTAACACCTATCCCACCTCTTCCTTTACCCATCCAACTCTGTGCCATACCAGACCCTAGACCTAGCATACCTCCATCAGAATAAGCACCTCCGCCTTGACCAAAGTTAGAAAATCCCCCTCCACTTTGTCCATAGCCAGCACCCCCTCCTGCAAAGTTACCTCCAAATCCTTGAGACATAAACCCACGTTGCTGCTGTAATGGCTGATAAGATGGAGACATTGACCCACCTCCTCCTTGCAATGGATTTTGTCCACCCCCGCCTGCACCTAGGAAAGCAGAGCCACCCATAAAAGCTGCTCCCTCTACCAGGCCAGAGATCATTGCTTGCTGACGCTCCATATTGGCATTCCTCATTTTATTTACATCCGTTGCCCTAGCACCAGCTACGTTTGCTACTTGACCTCTCATCCCTGAACCTAATTGGAAAGCCCCATAAGCATCTTTTCTACCCTGACCTACCATATTAATAAGGCCCTGCTGCACCTCTCCACCCATACGAGCTCGTATTGCCTCAGACCTTTTATCTCCCATCCTTTGGCTACCACCAAATCTGAAAGCTCTTTCTGTAGCTTCACGCCCAGCAGCTGCTCCTGTATCCATAGAAGTACCAACCATCATACTACGTGCAGCACTATATGGGCCAGCACCAAGGTCGCCTGATAACAGGCCTTCACCATATTGCTCAAGCGTACCAGCTGTACCTAATTGTGGTGAGACAGCATCATATGCATCACCCCACTCATCTTTGGTTTCACCTAAATCAGCCTGACTAAATACTGTATCCCAAAAACTCATAATATTGCTCCTTCGCTAGTTAGACTTTAAAGCCTCAACTTCTTGTTTAAGTTCCTTAACTGCATTGACAAGCAATGCTGTCATTCTTCCATAGTACATAGAGGCATTTCCCTTAGAGTCTTCACCTGTTGCTTCAGGTATAACTTCTTTCACATCCTCTGCGATAAATCCCATTGCCCTTTCACTGCCCATATCTTCTTGTAATTCTTCTTTCCAATCATAATAGATACCATCTAATAGCATTACTTTATCTAGTGCACTAGGGATAGTAGACATATTTTCTTTGTATTCCCTAGAAGAGCTAACGCTTAATAGACCAGCTGCACTTGACTGAACATCTCCACTACCCAAACTTTTAACATAGAAAGCACCCGCAGCTCCATTAGACGCAGGAGTTTTTATTTCCATACCTAGTCCGACAGATGCGGAAGTACCACTATACACTTCTAAGTTTCCAACATTTCGTCTAAAACCTGTACCAGCATCAAGACCTATACCTAACCAAAGATATGCCTGACTTTGCATCTGTATATTGCCATTACTTTTCCAGTACTGGTGAATAGAACCATCATACATAACTCCGAAATTAAGAGGTTGAGCATCTCCCCCTCTAAAGATTTGCCAAGCTGCTCCTGCATTTGTATTGTGAGCTGGAGTACCATCGGTAGGGGCGTAAAAAATAAGACCAGTAGTACCAGAAGTTGCACCTACAACACTTATCTTACCATTAGTGTGAAACTTCATCCTACCGTCAGCGAAAGTAGCCTCGCCAGTTGACGCTAATATAGCCTTGCCACTACCTATATTTATATCACCTGCGGTAATTGATCCCATATCAGCTGAGACTGCTTCTAGATTTGCTACACTTATCTTAGCTGCGGTCACAGCATCAGCTGCTATCTCACTTGCAGTAATAGCGTTAGCCGCTATCTGATTAGCGGTCAAAGTATTGGCTGCTACTTCATCAGCAGTTATAGTCCCTGCGGCAACAACCGCAGCAGTAATGCTATTAAGAGCAATCTTGTCAGCACCATCAATAGTATTGGTAGCAATTTTTTCATTGTTAATAACAAGATTGCCAATATTTGCAGAACTAATAGTAAGATTTGCTATCATACCAGCTGTAATTGATAGAGAAGAAATCTTACCTGCTGTTACAGCCCCATCTTCAATCTTACCAGAGGTAACAGCCGAGGATTGTATTGCTCCTGATGCAATAGAGTTAGTACCCATATTACCAGCCGTAATAGTATTGGAAGCTATCTCACTAGCGGTAACAGCGTTCTCTCCTATCTCACTAGCAGTGATAGTATTTGATGCTATATTACCAGCTGTTATAGTATTACTGGCAATCTCATCTGCTGTTATAGCATTGGTTCCAATTTCATCGGCTGTTATAGTATTGCTGGCAATATTCCCTGCTGTTATGGTATTACTAGCTATCTCGTCAGCTGTAACAGCGTTACTAGCAATCTCCCCTGCAGTGATAGTATTACTTCCAATCTGATCTGCCGTAATAGTATTATTAGCTATCTGAGTGGCTGTAATTGTTGCACTTGCTATATTTGCCGCAGCTATTGTAGCACTACCTATGTTTGCACCTGTGATAGTGGCACTAGCTATATCTGTGCCAGTTATTGTAGCATCCTGTATCTGGGTAGCAGTAATAGTACCCGTTACAATATTACCACCTGTAATAGTCGCTTCATCAATCATAGCTCCAGTAATCGCATCTTCAGATACAGTAATGGCACCATTGGATGCTATAGTAGCATGGCCTTGTACGGTCTTATTGTCCCACGTATCTGTACCATCATAAATAAGTATCTGTCCTGAAGCTGGATTTTGAATATTAGTATCAGAAGCTGAGTTGATTTGGACATTACCCCCAGTAAGTCCATCTACATATGTTTTAGTAGTGAGAGTATAATTATCAGCTGGAGTCGTACTAACACTAGAAGCTTGTTTAGGTTGTGCTGAGAACTCAACCTGAGTTCCACTATTCTCGGTAATAGTAGCACCACTGCTAATAGTAATAGAATCTTTTACGACTAATTTAGATACTTCTTCTTCAGCTGAAGTATCAGTCTCACTCGCTTTAGTAAGAAATAGCTCTCTCTGAGCCCATCCATCAGAGAACTTGCCTTCTATAAGATATTTATTAGTAGCAGTATCCCTTACTAGTCTCACATCACCACTATTACCCAATTGAGAACCACGATCCTCTGTAGCTTCTTCATTATTAACTGCATCTATAATCTGATTAATATCATCATAAATCTGATTCCAGGCTCTTGTGTCTGTCTCAGTTCTTGGGGCTTTCTTCTTAGTGATAGGCATCAATCCACCAATGTTGTCTGGTTGACAGGTAATCTTCTAAATACAATACTTAAAGCATTCATCTCATCATCATAGCCCTGGTTCGCTGTTTCTCCACTCATGACCTCTATCGTAACATCTCTCTTCTTACGATCAAGACCACTACCAGTAAATGTTATAGGGGTACTAGTATCAGCAGCTGAATAGCTTCCATCCTCAAATTTATACCTAACACTAGCTCCTCCTATCCAATGAATACCATATAACATTTTCTTCTGCGTACTCACTCCCATATTAATTTTCTTAGTTCTATAAAACCATTTTCTAAAACCAGTACCTTTCATGAGCCATCTCATCTCACCTTCGTCATCTCCTTTTAGAAGCATCAAAACATACCCATCCTTGCCAGGAAGAACAAAACTTGTATAGCTTTCATCGGCTTCATCAGTTTTGTTATTAGTCATATATAAATCCCATCTCTTTCTTGGGATATTATATGACCATATACCACTGAATATATTCCCCTGAACCCAAGACTGATGACTATCAGATGGAGCTAACTGAACTGGAGATTCAAAGAAAACAAGTATGGAGTTTCTGACAGAATCAAAAGTGACAATAGGAGCTATATTAGTAGTAATCTTATTCTGCCATCCCAAACGATTGGAATCATCTCTTAGAATAGGCTCACCGATAGGCTTGGGATTACGACCATCATGTAAATAAATATTATTCTTATCAGCAAATGCCATACCATATTCAGTGACTACATGACAATTCTGGTTCATACATCCTACGCCATCAAATGTATCCTCTATGTAAAACCCTTCAGGGTTTATACGATATGTAGTATTATCATCCCAAGCATAGATCCTTCCCTGGAAACTAGCAAGGGCCGTAGGCTTAGAAGGAAGTTTAAGATAATCGTCTAACCAATTAAACCTATCAAAATCCCCAGGTTGAGACTTAAATAGATAGAGCTCTGCATGGTCTACATCTGGATGATAACAAAGACCAACAATGTGCTGACCAAAGATTTTAGTAGATAGCCCATAATTGACAATAGAGTTTTCTAATATTTCTGATACTCCAGTTCTGGCTTCGTACCCAGCACCGACTGCCCCCGAATCAATAATGCCAAACTGCCTATTATCGCTCATGGCTTTATAGTAAGGGTCGCTACCACTATTAACAAGTTTCCATTTATCGTCAAGATCTATAGATTTAACAAGTCTATAAAATGATGTTGGAACTGATGAGCCAAGAGACCTAGCCCTATAAATATTTACTCCACTAACACGCTTACCTATCTCACTAATATCTATCCTAATACCTACATTGATAGCATATTTTTCATCTCCAAGTTCTTGATAACTTATTATTTCTGACAATGGTGATTCTTGATACCCATCATATACATAACTAACTTTATAAAAATGAAACGTAGTTATATCATCTTGTCCTATTGTCCCAGAATCTTCAATAGAAGAGAGCTCTATCGCTACACTACCCACTTCTTTTCTCGTTACAGCAGCTACATTGCCTGTACTTCTACTATAAGTAGTAGCAAATGTCCCACCAAGAACTTGAGAATGAAAAGATAGCATACTAAATGTATTAGTAGAAAGACCAGTAACTGCTACTGTAGCACTATACGTACCTGAAGGAGCACTACCTGTTCCTGCATCCCCCTCATGCCTAGCTCTCATAAACTTATTATCTGATGCTGTTAAAGGCCACCAATCAGTCACAGTACCTGAAGTAACAGCTGCAAAATTGTCAAGCTTAATAACAACAAAAACAGTATTCACTCCATTAGTCCCAGCTTGGAACGACCCAAACATTCTTTCATCATCATCAGTAGCATGTACCCAAGTATAAAGACCAGTACAATTTCTATTTAAAAACGCAGCTCCATCATCATAATCGCTAAAATACACAGCCCTGTTTGTAGAGTTTAAATTTAGATATGAAACCGCCACAGCATCTTTATCTAAAATAACAGCCATAACATAAGGAGCATGGGTAGAATTGGGAGTCTTTATAAGAGTTCCATTATTATTAAATAGAAACATCACACTTTCCGACTCATCGTTCTTCCACCTACTCAAGCTTCTCTTAAATAGAGTAATACTAGGATCACCTATATATTGTCCTGTATCTGCTGTATTAGGATTTGAATCTGGCTGGACATCAAATTGCTTACTTGTTGGTACAAAGGACGATCCCGAAGAAAGAGATCCAGCAGCAAAATAGAATAGAAATTTATCAGTTTGAGGTAATTGAGATGTTACTCTAGCCGTCCTGTAAGCAGCGAACCACATATGATTCCCAGTACCAACATCTGTGACTATCATATCAGATATAACAGCACTGCTCATTAACCCAGTCCCAGTAGAATGCCATCCACCTATTGGATAGGACTCACTTACTTCAAGAGACGATTTTGCAACCTTATGAAGAGTACCATAGGTGCCTATACCAGCATCAAACACAAATAAGTAGTCAGAATCGGGATGCTCACACATGGCGGTAGCTGTCGTAAATATATTAGGCCCTCTCAATGTTACACCATTTTCAAGGCTACCATTGGTATACTTCCATACCCTTGATCCTTTCCATTCAATGATATATGAGTAAGTAGCATCAATAATATGCGAGTGAGCTTGAGGAACTGAGCCAGGTCTCTTTAGCTCTGCGTCCTGCACCTGAAGACTATCTTGATCTGCTGTTAATCCAAACTGTGCATGATCCACATACCCAACCCACTTAGGTGCATCCGTTGCAGTATTTCCCAAACCAACATGAACTGCTCTATTATTAGATTGCATAGTTGCACCTGCGGATGGAGTAGGTGATATTGTTGTTGCGGAGGGAGTAATGCTAGTACCACTATGGAAATTTTCCCAAACCTGAATTTTCTTTACCCCTGATGCTAATCCAAAAGTAACCAAATCTTTTGTTCCATCACCCTTATCAAGCCATGAAGCACAATTATGATCTGTTACACCACCATCATTGGTTTGTGCGTCAGAATCATTAGGTATACCTTTGACTACACCATCCTCTGTCACACTATCAAGATTAAGAGAATAAGATGCCGCCTCTGGCGGTATGTCCCTAACGTCAGGAGTGGTCATTGTCCCTGAGTCAAATCTATTTAGTTCGTATAGTTCTTTAGGCATTACTTAACACGCTTTATCTGTGCAGGTTTTCTCTGCTTAAGTGGTCGTAACTCCATATCGAAAGGCTTATGTTCCATTATTTCTTTTCTTATTTGCTCACTACGGGATACTACAGGCTTACTTGGTTCTTTAGTAGCCTTTACAGCTGGCATCTTTCTAGTTTCGTGTCTTTGTCTCATCCCTTCTACTGATAAAAATGGTGCCATCGTTGCATAAGGAATAGTTTCCCTAACTCTATTATTAACTCTTAGTTTAGCCCTCATAAATGGATTAGTTTTTTGAGTAGGAGCTCTCAAATCTTCTGGCCCCCAAACTAACCTAGCACCTTGGGGTATCTTAGCAGGATCAGCCACTGTCCCTATTGATCTAATACCAGTTTTCAATGACTGTTTAAAATATTCTCTCTGTGCCTCAGACATCGGCTTACCTTCCATCCTATCCGCAGCCCACTTCCTTTGTTTATCACTAAATTTAGGACGAAAATCTGGAGGTATGGGAGCATTATATCCTTCCACAGTCTTCCAACCTCCTTTCTTGCCTGGTACTTGAAACTTAGACTTCCCAGAAGCCTTGATGGCTTCTATTTGTTGATGCTCATTATATGCATTTCGCATCCACTGTGGTATCTTTTCAGGCTTCGCTATAGACTTGCTTCCATATTCTAATTTTGATGGTATTTTCCGATTTTTAATAGCACTATGCATTGCGTAAGGGCCCCTTTCATACATAGGGCCAGACTCTCTTAAAGGAATTCTTGCACTAACTGAGACATCCCTAAGGATTCCTTCAGATGATCTAGCTGTGTGCTGTAATAGCATCTGCCTCATCTGACGAACAGAATCTATCCGTTGCACAGTATCATGTTTAGGTTTTAGAGGCCCCTTCTGCATACCTTTTGGTAAAGATCCACGCACCATATCTCTTAATGGAATAGAACCAGGAGATGATGCTGTAGGAGCTGTGACATTTTGTCCAACGTCCCACCAGTCAAATGCCTCAGCTACTAGTGGTTTCCCTGTAGCACCTCCATACTGAGGAACATTGGTTTGCCCACCATAACTTGGTAAGGCTGCTTTCTGTCCACTTGCCAGCCCCTCTGCATGACCCCTACTACCTGTTGTTGAATAACCCTCTCGGATTACTCTTCCACCATAAATACCCATAGGATAATTCTCTAAAGTTCCAACATCCTTAGCCGCCAAGTGAGGAACCTGAGCTCTACTTCTAAATCTATCATAGAATTGAGACTGCATATTCACGTCTTGCACTTCCATATTTAATGGCATATTTGAAGGAGTCGGTTTCGTGCTATACAAATGAGAACCATATGCACCTTCTTTTGTAGGATCTAAGCCCCATTTAGCTCTCCACGGAGGGTATGACTCATAAGTGCCCTGCCCCTGGCTAGTAGATCCCCAATGTTTATTAGATTTATCGGATAAATAAGCTGGCTTGTCTTGAACAAATGCCTTCCACTGGTCACGCCATGGTGTATTCCTTAACACCTCTAATGGGTTCTTATTAAAAGCATCTGGTGGATATACATTAGCTGCATACCTTCCAGCTACGTTTTTCCTAACAGGCCTGCCAGCTGCTTTTATCATATTCCATATTGGCCCTCTAGCTAATGCTCCTCCAGTCAGTGCTATAGTAGTCTTTGGATACTTCATTGCTGCCGCTGTCATCCCAATCTCTGCTGCTGCTGGCAATAAAGCACTGCCCGTTGTTAGAAATTGAGCAGGTGATACAAGAGGGAATCCTTTCATGCCAGGGGATACATGAGGATTGGGAATAGGTACCATTTCACCTTTATCAGTTCTATGGTAAGCAATCTCATGGCTAGAAGGATTCTTAGCCTGTTCTATCGGTATCTTAGTTCTACCCTGGACTACCCAGAGCTGTTGAGGCTCTTGCTTCTTTTTCTTACCTTTTCCCACCTTTATCCTTTTCGCGACTTGGAAACCTTTTTCTTTTCCGTTTTTGTTTCTTTTGTTTTCTTCGATATGATGCCATGCTCTCTCCTATTCTCCAAAGGAATGCCTTGGAATGGTTTACCTGTAGTATTTGAATAGACTGTACTCATCTATTATACCAACGAGGTCTACTACCTAACCATAGGGCAGCTAAAACAAATCCTAATAAAACACCAAATAGCATACTACACATATTAATTCCCGTCTATTAATTCACCCCAAAGCGACATTCTACCATTGAGAATATTTATCACTGAGACTGTAAACATGCCCTTATCGTAATAATCTACTATAGAAAAGGCATGGCCCCAGTTGACCTGTCTATTCCCTAACCATTTATTTGCTTCCGCATTCATATCTTTTAAGCATCCTATTGCCCATGCACTCTTCGGGCCGTCTAAATGAGTCACGCTTGTCTGCTGAATATCATGATGATGTCCATACATAATATTTGCTCCCATCCTTAATAGATGAGTACGTGTATGCTGTATGCCACTATACTGATGTCCATGATAAAAATTCAACTTCCCTATCTTAAGTATCTTTCCAAATGGATAATATGTATATCCACGTTCAGCAAACTTCAAAGCTTTCTTGAACTCAAGCTCCTTAAGAAATGGGTTCTCCTCTACGAATCGATCAAGCCATTCATCATGATTACCCTGGCAATAGTATTTAATCTTGCAATTAACCTTATCAAGAACTTCATCTATCATGTCAAGGCCAGCGTTACCTTCATCAATATCAGCCTCCACGAAAGGTAACTGATACTCTAAAGGTGGACGTCTTTTCTTACGCCATTGCCAGTGACTACATCCTTCTGCCTCTATAATATCTCCAATATCTATATAGCCATGAGGCTTAATAATCTCAATAGCCTTTATAAGACAGTTAATCGCTGGCTGATCATGTAAAGGGAAATGTTTATCAGGAGATACTACGTATCTCTTAACTACATTTTTATCTACACTTCTTGGCATCTTCTATACCATCCAAACCAGAATTTCATTAAAGCAGGTTTCATTAAAACCAATTTAGCATAGTGTAGCATTCTAAATGCTCTAAGCCTGTCAATCTCTAATTTCTTCGTAGCTTTTATAGTATTAGGCCCTATCTTCCCATCAACCTTTATCTTATGTTTGGGATTCTTAGCGTTGCTTGCCTTTTGCAATACCCTAACAGAAGCATATTGACCCATATTAACAACCATGTCAAAGAACGTCTCTCTTAAACTCATGGGTAACTTATTTACCCTTGAAGGCTTCCAATATCTCTCGTAGTAAATATTAGAAGCCTCCTCCTTAGTAAGATTTTTTATATCAATATCACGATTCGACCTTTTGCTGATACCATATTTAGTTTCTCCACCAGGATCTTTAGGATCATTGACATAACCACCTTCCCTATTAAGCACCCCTACTATTATGTCATCGAACTTAGTAATCCTTGAGTACCTTTTTAATTTTCTCAAGCATTTCATCATCTTTCTTTGATTTCGTTGCTTTAACAATCATGCTCACAACTTTAAGAATAATAGATTTTGCACCTTTTTTTCTAACTTGACTAGAAATATAAACAGATAACATACTCATGACTTCTTCATAGCCTTTACCTTCATAAGAACCTCTTTTACTGAAGTCCAAATGAGGTCATCCATTTTACTGGGTGAAAGTGCAACTACCTTATCTACAACTAGAATACCTATTAATACGTATTCCCAGTTTTGCATTATCATATCCATTATACCATCTCCTATTTAAATAATATCCAAGTCCAAGTGCTTTCATACTCGGTGAGATTGTTAGCTGCGTCAAAGTCTTTGTGTATGAACCCATGTTGCGTTGGGTCTTCATCTTTCTTTTCTTCTTTAGGACTGAGAATATTGTCTGGCCCATTTGAACTCCTCCAACTACAACCTTCGTAAAAGAACATAATGATAGCAAAGACACCGAACATACCTAAGAACCCACCGAACATATTTCCAAAGTCTCCAGTAGTATCAGCCCATTCTTTCAACCCTTTACGCCAATCTTCCATTACTTGCACTCACAATTATCACATTCACAATTTTCACAATCACATTCATTTGTCATTTTAGTTACCTCCAAATACTACACTACTAACCAGAGCAAGAACAGAGCCAAGAATGACACCAACAAGCGAACCCAGCCCGCGAAGCCACGATACTTGTTTCGTAAGTTCAGATTGGCGCACATCCATTCGTCCAAGATTTTCCTTAATCCATTCGACATCATTACGTACGACTGATAAGTCAGATTTTAAACTTTCTCTCCACTCAGTCAATTCAGCATTGTTCATCAGTATCTTGTCCACAATAAGCCCAACCATATGGAAAGTTAGTTTTCACTTCTTGTTCCACATCGTCCACGAAAATCCATTTTGTTTTAGCAGGTGTTGACACATATAAATCAATAGAGTTATGAGCAGTCCCCAAAATACGTGTGGTGCTGCCTGCTTTACCGATACCATCAGTATGGCACTCACAACTGCAATCGCGCACGCTATCACTGGGTCTTTCACTACCTACCGCCATTTCTAAATTGCCTCAACAAATCTTTATTAAGCTCTTGAATTTCATCCTTAGTCTCTTCCATGCCTTCTATGATTTGGTCTTTAAGAGAATCAAACCTTCTGTGCATAACATCTACCTTCTTATCAGTATTCACGAACTTGTAAATAAGCATAATACACAAGAATACGAGTACTCCCATTACTCCTAGATGCTCTACTAATTCTACTACATTCACTATTCATAGCCCTACTGTTTAGTCATGAACCCAACAAGAAGTCGTAGGTCTGACTTAATTTCACCTAAAGAAACTTTTACTTCTGACATAGCCTTAGCATTGTC
>VTLG01000570.1_pt1 | contig 51129 bp, 70 predicted proteins | sample 4694571 | NCBI WGS metagenome assembly VTLG01 (sample SAMN12604809, study PRJNA352737) | marine metagenome | biome: ENVO:00000447; feature: ENVO:00000209|ENVO:00000569|ENVO:01000036; material: ENVO:00002151; isolation source: viral sequences binned using virsorter ... | reverse complement strand
AATTGTACCAAGTCTTAATATCTTATATGAATTATCATCCATATCATCTTGTGGATAATCTTCAAGTCTATACATTTGTTTACGATAACAACTACCTGCTGATGATGCATGAAACTTACCATCATTTCTTGCTTCAGCATTTTCTGCATTTTTATATTTTAAAAAATTTAAATATATATCATGTATATTCATACTCTCTCCTTTCTCTAAATTTAACAATATCTTAGGTTACATACAACAGAATAATGTAGAACAGAGGCCCGAAGGAATAGAAAGCCCCTGCTCTACGACGGCGTTAGCCAATATTTATTGTAACTGTACCATACCTATCACCAAATAACTTAGAACATATTCTACAATTCTTATGCGTCACTTCTCTTTTATCACCATCAGCTACTCTTTCAGTATATATGTTTCTATAAGTTTCTTCTTTATGTTCCATGTATTTTTGTTCGCACAAACCACAAAAGTATATTGTACTCATGATATGTAAGCTCCTTTCCAATCTTTTAATACTTGAATTACACATACATTTCTAGCTTCACATTCGTCATCTATAGCATCTATTTCTTTTGCTATACTTTCTTTAACTAGATTTACGCCAACTCTTACTCCGCAATTTATAACAGATTTAATAAATATATATTGGTCATAAGTTAGTATTTGATTACTCATGATGCTGCTAACCCCCAAAAGAAAAATGCTCTGATGTTACGTTTACCTTTGTAACCTTCTTGTTCTTTTATACGTTTAAGCATTGCTCCTTTAATTTCAATACAATTCCATTCAGACCATTTTGTACCATCCATTGTATCTTCTACAAATTTCCAGAATTTTTTAGTACCATATCTAGGATGCTTTGTTACCATTTTAAAACCATCAGATGTAGTTATTGTACCATTGTATCCATCATGTCCATGTTCATAATGTGCTTCTGCTACACATTCTTGATATGCTTCAAAAGCATTTTTAAATCTACCTATTGCAAAGTCTCTTGCTTCAAATGCTCCCATTATCTAACTCCTTATCTAGTTTATGTACATCATGTTGAATATTATCAATAATTTTCTCAATATCATTACATATATCAATCATTGCTTTGTATCTATTGTCTATTTCTTCTGCTTGAAGTTTTAGATTATCAAGCAAACTAAAGATTTTTACTTCCATTATTTCTCCTTATGAATATTTAACATTTAGTTTATTATAGTTTCTTATGCATTGATACCATTTGTTTTTATCTAATGTAGACATTGCTCTTGCTTGCGGACTAAGCATATTATACTTACCCTCTGCTTGTATCTTTTTATATTCTTCAAACTCTTCTTTTGTTACTTCGTATGACATTATTCTTCCTCCTCGTTATTTATTCTTCTATTAATATAATTCTGTGCATAAGTAGTAACTGCTACTACTTCTTTTTCATCAAGACCTATTTCTTTTGACAATCTCATCATCATTACAGAAAATGTAACTTTATCAGGATGTGATTTTCTCTCACTAAATCCATGTGCTGCAAGTAGTTGCAAGCTTACAAATGCAGTCATATCTCCGAGTATCTTACATACTTTATCTCTATTCATATTATTTCCTAACTATTATTATTCATGAATTGTAAAGCGTGAAGTCTCCAGATATACTCTGGTTTACCATAGATACCTTTTCTTTTATCAGGTGTTTTCTCTAGATGTCCTTCCTTAGTTAAATCTGTTATAGACCTACGAACAGATGTAATCAATGTACCAACAGGCAATGCCAACATTACTTGTGATGGTGATGCTGACTTATTCTTCTTGAAGTAATCAAGTATCTTTTGTTGTTGTGATTTTGCTTTCTGATGTGATTCTTTTAAATCATTACCAGTTTCATTAGTTGTGTTATAATACATTATTTCTCCTTTATTGTTATTTAAAATTTATGGGGTGAATGTGTGAATCGCGGAATCCAACAAAACATGACGTTGTTTTTATCCACCCCAAATGATGTCAACAGAGGTTCTGTAACCATTTAACATCATATTGTATACCATATGCTCTGTTTAGGTGTCAAGGTACAGAGCAAACCCTGTTAGAGTAACAATACGTAGGGCGATATCTTCATTACGGCTACAACCTACTTGCTCTCTGGTTAAATATTAAGGGACCTCCTACTATCCACTATATACGCATCACCCAATTCAATAATCCGATTTATAATAGCTTCATACTTCGGTCAGTCCCTCAATAAAAGAAATGACAGTTTTCGTTTGAAAGTGTATCACTGCCAAAAACACTTGCGTTAATTTCTTGGTGGCCTCCCCAATAGATTAACTTGAATAGTGCATCTTGTATCCTGTAAGAAATCCTGTATCTTCATCTTCCCAATTTACTATACTAAACGTAACAGCACAATTATCTTGAACGTAGATTATATCATCCCATTCAATGTTGTTCCAATATCCATGTTGCAGGATTCTACCATCAGAACAATCTTTAAATCGCAAGTCTTTACGTCTATATCCTTTTATACCAAGCAATAACATTATCTTATGCTCGATAGGATGTGCTGGTGTATCAAACTCTAGATTGTGTGATTCCATGCTTACTCCTTTTGTGCATTATCTTTATCTTACCACTAGTTATAAATATAACTGTGTTTCTATTATGCATATCGACACCAACTATCTTATCAGGTATCATTGTTTCAAAGTCCTTTATTGTGAACATATAGTTCCTCCTATTATTATGTGGTTTATTGTTAAAATCTATGCAAGAGCTGTGCTATCCCCTAGCATTCATTTATCAGAGAGCTAACATTCTCTGTTGTGATATAGGGAGACACAAAATTAAGTATCAAGTTTCTAGCTACTTACACATTGTAGGCTTTAGGTTATGACCTACCAACTCTTGCAATATAAGATGGCTATGGGCATTTTTCCCCATTATTTAAACATATGTGCAGCGCACCATCAATCTTAAAGTGTATGCCCAAGTGATGCAAAAAGTAGTATATATATAGTATGTAAATATGTAAACACTCTAGGCATTCTAATTGAGACTATTTCCCTGTGTTTGTCATACATAATACTACATGCTACTTTATTCGCAGTAACGATGGGTTGTTGCTAAGTAAATAAAAAGGGGAAATTAATCCCCTAATTATTATTTTGCCTTTCCAGGAATGTTAGCTTGTTCTTCCTCAAAATCATGAACAATTTCTAAATTCCTTGCTTCAGCTAGCATGTTAAGTGATTTAATGTTAGCTACACAAGCCTTCATTATATCATTCTTAGTCTTCGAGTACTTGCCGGTTAGACGATTATAATTACCCCTCATCGGTGCATTCTTAGACTCATTATAGAACTCTATTAGTAAAGCATCGTACTGCTCCTGTAACCATTGTTGTGTAATCTTCAATGTATACTCCTATTAGTTATTTATATTATCAATTAAAATTATTATTATAAATGAATTATAACGCAAAATCGCTTTGCGAAATCCCCCTTATAGGGGGTGTATAGTGGTATAAAGGTTACTTTTCAAAATCCTACAATTTTTTTAGATAACAACTTGGTCATCGCTTGACATTGATTTGACTTATGTATTAGATTCTGGGCGGTGGTTGGGTAAAGGATTATAATAATGTGTAGTAGAAATAAAGAATATAATGGCTCAAGAATACAAAGAACTAAGTAAACTAACTTTAGATGAACAATTAGACATTCTTCAAACTATGTCTGATTCATATTTTCCCATACAAATAAATGATAGAGTATATATGATACCTGAAGAGGTAAACGACCTTATAGATAGATTAGTACAAAGATTAGAACGTAATGGACATCAAGTAAATATAGGAGACTTAATTGGAGAAGCAGACAATTAAAGGAGTACCTCACTATGTATATGATACATATGAGGAATTTAAAAAAAATTGCCCCAGTGAAGAATTACACGATGATTGGAGAACTGGTAATGAAGGAGATTGGGTAAGGTCTGATGATGGTAGAATTATACAATTATTAAAAGTAAGTAAAAACGTAAATCACCCAGGCGACAGAAAGAATTATAAATACGCTAATGGATGGGTAAGAACTGTTGTTGGTAGTTTTTTAAATAGGCATACAGTTAAAATGGATACTGATTTTTCACAACATCCTAATAGGTATACATTTAGTAAAACAATTAAAGATACAAGTAAACGAGTAAAAGAACGTACTAAGGTAACAAATAAAGAAAAACAATTTGCTACTAATGTTGTTGTAGGTATGGGTGCTGTTAAAGCATATCAAAAAGCATACAATGAAATATCAAAAAACAAAGCTGGTAAAAAAGCAGCTGTATTACTTAAACAGGAAAGAGTTATGAAAGAAATAGAAAAGTCAGTATTAGACGTTGCAAAGGGTTTAGGTATAGACCACGAATATATATTAGAAAAATTAAAACATCTTGCTGATTATAGTGAGGATGATAATATTATATTGCAATCAACAAAAGAATTAGGAAAGATAGTAGGCACATCTGGAACTAATGTTAAACAAATAGAAACTGGTATAGTAGGAATGTTTCAAGGATTTGGTTCTGAAGATTTGCAAATAGCAAATAGAACAAAACAAATAGAATCAGTAGAAGAGAAATAATATGTTACAAAAAGATGATATTGGTAACATTATTGGTTGCGACAAATGCGGTTCAAGAAATATAAAAAAAGATGGATGGCAATATTGGGCTAAAGGTAGAAAAAGACAAAGATGGCATTGTAAAGCTTGTGGTAAAAAAATGCTTAATCCTAAGATTATTGAAAAATCTTTATTTGAAGCAGAAGTAAAAGAAGTAGAATTTGTACCTATAGATGAAATAATAAAACATAGAGAAAAACAATATAATCAAAAATTAAAAGCTAAAAAGTCTAGAAAGTTAATTAATATTAAAATTAATCAAATGGGGCCTATAGGTATACTTCATTTTGGTGACCCTCATGTAGACGATGATGGTACAGATTTATCTGAATTATATAGTTTGTGTAATCTAGTAAATAATACAGATGGATTGTTTGGAGGTAATTTAGGAGATATACAAAACAATTGGATAGGTAGACTTCAAGCATTATACGGACAACAGTCTACATCTGCAAAAGAATCATGGAGACTTACAGAACATTTTGTTAATCAAGTAGAATGGTTATATCTAGTAGCAGGTAATCACGATGTATGGAGTGGCGATGGTGACCCATTAGAATTTATAATGAGAGAACATAGTGGTGTATATGAACAATGGGGAGCAAGATTAAATCTTATATTTCCTAATGGAAAAGAAATACGAGTAAATGCTAGACATATGTTTAAAGGTAATTCAATGTGGAATACAGCTCATGGAGTAGCAAAAGCAGCTCAGATGGGATGGAAAGACCACATACTTACTTGTGGACATACTCATGTATCAGGTTATCAAGTATTAAAAGATGCAGCTAGTGGACTTATTAGTCATGCAATACAAGTAGCATCATTTAAAATAATGGATAGTTATGCAGACAAACTTGGGTTAGATGATAAAAATATCTTTAATGCTCCAGTTACAATTATAGACCCTTACTATGAAGATGATGATAATAGATTAATTACTACTATTTTTAATCCATATGAAGGTGCTAAGTTTTTAGAATACAAAAGAGAACAATGGAAAAAATCGAAACAGAAATAATTGTAATACCAATTCTTTCATATTGGGGATTAGCAAATAAAGGACCGAATCAACATTCACATCATCAAAAAGGTCGTAAATCACAAAGTTATAAACAATGGAAGTTTACTATAGATGGCAAATATAAATACACAGAACGTAAGCGAAGCTGAAGAAGCTCTAAAACTTGCATACACAGATTTAATAGCATTTGGTAAATTATTTTTACCTGATGATTTTTTACGAAGTGAAACACCATTTTTTCATTATGAAGTTGCAGACTCTATAGATGACAAAAAAGTAAAGCAATGTGCTATTATTATACCGCGAGGTCATGGTAAAACTGTTTTAACAAAAGCATCTATGTTAAAAGACTTTGTTTTCTGTAAAGACGATTTTCTTTTTTATGCTTGGGTATCTGCTACACAAAAATTAAGTGTAGGTAATATGGATTATATTAGACACCACTTAGAATTTAATGATAGATTAAAATATTATTTTGGAAATTTAAAGGGGAAAAAATGGACAGAGGAAGATATAGAGTTAAGCAATGGATGTAAACTTATTAGTAAAAGCAATGTCGCAGGAATCAGAGGTGGAGCGAAATTACACAAAAGATACGACCTCATCGTACTCGATGACTTCGAGCATGAAGCAAACACAATTACACAGGAAGCAAGAGATAAGAATGCTAATCTTGTTACTGCTGTTATCTATCCCGCTATTGAGCCTCACACTGGTCGTCTTCGTGTTAATGGCACTCCTGTACATTATGATTCTTTTATTAACAATCTTCTCAACAATCATGCAAAATCTAAAAAAGAAAATAAAGAGTTTGCTTGGAAAGTAATTACATATAAAGCATTATTAGATAATGATACTCCATTATGGTCATCTTTTTTTAATAAAAAGAAACTAGATGAAAAGAAAAAGTTTTATTCTGATAGTGGTATGCCACAAAAGTTTTATCAAGAATATATGATGGAAGTACAATCTGAAGAAGATGCTATATGGAAAAGAGAACATATTAGATATTGGAATGGATACTTTAAAAATGAAGATGGTGTTAATTATATTGTAAAAGATGGTGACGATATACCAGTTAATACATTTATTGGATGTGACCCTGCTACAGATATTGATACAAAACATTCTGATTACAGCGTTATGACTGTAATAGCTATTGATGCTAACAATGAATTATATGTATTAGAATATGAAAGACATCGAAGTATCCCTACTATAGGTTCTAAGAATCCAGATACAGGGGACATAATAGGAAAGAAAGGTGTAGTAGATATTATTATAGAATTACATCAAAAATACAATTGCACATCATCTACAGTTGAAGATGTAGCAATGAATCGTAGTATATTTCAAGCAATGAATGATGAAAGAAGAAGGTTAAATAAGTACGATATATCCGTAATACCACAAAAACCAGGCGGTACACAGAAACGAAATCGCATTTATTCTGGACTTTCTGCACGTTTTAGTACAGGAACTGTACATTTACGTAAAAATATGTTTGATTTAATTAACGAAATACTTACTTTCGGTCCTAAAATGGCCCATGATGATACAATTGAATCACTTTATTACGCACAAATACACGCATTTCCGCCAAGTATGAAAAAAAGTAAAGATAAAAAATCATGGTTTAAGCCAAAAAGAAAAGTTAAAAGTTGGTTAGTATCGTAAGGAGTATATATGCCTAAGTTTGGTAAAAGGTCAAAAGAACGATTAAGAGGGGTAGACGCAAGATTAGTTAGTGTCCTAAATGAATTAGTTAAGATTATGGATGTTACAATCATTGAAGGATTACGGAGTGAGCAACGACAGGAAAAGCTACTAAAAGAAGGCTCAACTAAAACAAAGTTCAGCAAACACATTACAGGAAAAGCTGTAGACCTCGCTCCATATCCTATTGATTGGAATGATAGAGATAGATTTCACTATATGGGTGGAATGATTAGAGGTATTGCAAAACAATTAAATGTTCCTGTTCGTTGGGGCGGCGATTGGGATTCTGATGGTGAAACAAAAGATAATCGTTTCGATGATTTAGTTCATGTGGAGATTAAAGGGTAATGGCAAGAACAACAAAAAAATCTAAAGCACAAATAAACAAACAAATATGGGATAAAGTAAATAACTCCCATAGACATAGATGGCAAAGTGTAAGTCAAAAAGGATATGATTTTTATTTAAACGAGCAACTTACAAAAGAAGAATTAACAATGTTGGAAGAATCTGGAATGCCAACATTTACTATAAATAGAATAACACCTATTATAGAAATAATGAAATACTTTGTAACTGCTAATGACCCTAAATGGAAAGCAGTTGGAGTAACTGGAGACGATACAGATATTGCTCAAGTACATGCTGATATAGCAGATTATTGTTGGTATCTATCAAATGGTAAATCTTTATATAGTCAAGTAATATTAGACTCACTTACTAAAGGATTAGGATATTTTCTTGTAGATATAGATAGAGATGCTGATAGAGGAATGGGAGAAGTTTGTTTTAAAAGACTTGACCCTTATGATGTATTTGTAGACCCTGCTAGTAGAGATTTTTTATTTAGAGATGCAAACTTTATTCAGATAAGGAAAAATATTGCTAGAGCAAGACTTGTTAATATGTTACCACAATTTGAAGCAAAAATTAAAAAAGTAACAAAAGGAAGTGATGTAGTATCTTATTCACAAAGAGATATTGATTTTACAGATAGTATTCAAGCAGAAGATTTGACATATGGTGTTAATATGGATGCTGAAGATGATGACATTGTGCCATACTATGAAACATATAGTAAGAAAAAATTTAAATATTATAATGTATATATAAAAGTTGAACCATCTCCTGCTCAATTAGATTTATTAAAAGAACAAATACAAGAAGCATTAGAATCTTTTAGGCAAGAAGTAGAAGTAGGTTTAATTGAAAAACAAATGCAAATTGAACAACAAGTTCAAGAAGGTGAAATCATTCCAGAACGAGCAAAATTAATGATTGAAAATTCTCAAAAAATGGCTGCTCAAGCAATTAAAGAAAAAGAAATGGAATTATTATCACAAGCTCAAGATGAAGCTACAATTATTAAACAACAAGTAATGTCAAATGCTGATTATAATATTTTAAAACAAAGTAAAGAAGTTCAAAAAAATATAGTAGATGCAATTGAATTTTATGAAAATAGAATTGTAAAAACTGTAAGTGTAGGAGACGATACATTTTTATATGAATTAATTATTCCTATAAGTGAATATCCAATTGTTCCTATTCCATATATGTATACAGGAACTCCATATGCGATGAGTGCAGTAACTCCACTTATAGGTAAACAACAAGAAATAAATAAAGCACATCAAATAATGCTTCACAATGCAAATTTATCTTCTAATCTTAGATGGATGTATGAAGAAGGTTCGGTCCCTGAAGATGAGTGGGAAAAGTATTCATCAGCGCCTGGAGCATTGTTAAAATATAGAAGTGGATTTTCTCCACCTACTCCAATACAACCAGCACCAATTAATAATGCATTCTTTACTGTTGTACAACAAGGTAAATCAGATGCAGAATATATTAGTGGTGTACCAAGTGCGATGATGGGATTCTCTCAAGACCAAGCAGAAACATATAGAGGATTACTTGCTAATGATGAGTTTGGTACTCGTAGGTTAAAAGCATGGATGAATAGTATTGTAGAACCATCACTTGAACATTTAGGTAGAGTATTTAAAATGTTAGCACAAAAACATTATACAGTTGAAAAAGTATTTAGAATTGTACAACCTGAAGCAAATGCTCAAGAAGAAAAAGAAGTAAGAATTAATATTAATATGTATAATGATTATGGCAAAGCTATAGGTAAATATAAAGATTATGCATCTGCAAGATTTGATGTAAGAATTATAGCAGGTGCAACATTACCATTAAATAGATGGGCATTATTAGAAGAATATTTTAAATGGTATCAAGCAGGATTAATTGATGATATTGCAATGTTAGCTGAAACAGATATTAGAAACAAAGATAAAATTGTTGAAAGAAAATCAATGTTATCTCAAATGCAAGGTCAATTACAATCTATACAAGGATTAATAAAAGAAAAAGATGGAACAATAGAAACACTACAACGTCAATTAGTACAAGCAGGTATTAAGATGAAAGTAGGCGACGCATCGAATGAAATACGAAAAGATGTTCTTGAAACTGAAGCACAACAAAAACTTCTAAAAGGAATGTTAAAAGTTGAGTTTGAGAAAATGAGAGACAAAATGAAAAACGACATGGAATCTACTAAGCAAGACGTTGCTCAAAACGAGCAATCTTAGTTATTGCATTTTAGATTTTATAGTTGCTAAATTAAAATAACCTAAAAATAGGAGATAGTATGTCAGAACAAGTAGGTAACGCTCAAGTAGCCCCCGAAAGTACAAACGTACAAGATGCAGTTATGAATAGCTCAAGTGATTTTTTTGAATCATTAGATAGAGAAGTTAATGGCGGCATATTAGACGAACAACAACAACCAACCTCGGTACAAAGCGGTAACACGCAGTCGAGCCCCAATGTAGAAGTTCAACCGCAAGATGACAACGAAGTCTTGCAAAAGCGATATAGCGATTCAAGTAGAGAGGCTAAAAGACTCAATGGAAAATTAAAAGAAATTGAACCTTATATGCCTATTCTAGACGCTATGCGTGAAGACCCTAATTTAATTTCTCATGTGAGGAATTATTTTGAGGGTGGAGGTCAGGCCCCACAATCAATGAATCAACAACTGAATCTTGATGAAGATTTTGTTTTTGACCCTGATGAAGCATTTTCTAAACCTGATTCCGATTCTGCAAAAGTAATGGGTGCTACAATCGATGGTATTGTACAGCGTCGTTTAAATAATACACTACAAGCTCAAAAAAGCGAAAATGCAAAAATGGCTAAAGAAACTCAATTCAAACAAAAGATGAATATGTCTGATGAAGAATGGAGTGAATTTACTGATTTTGCTAAAAGTAAGTCTTTAGAACTTGAAGATATATATTACTTAATGAATCGTAAAAACAGAGATAGTCAAATTGCTGATTCAACGAGACAAGAAATTCATGACAAGATGAGAGAAGTACAATCTCAACCTAACACACTTGCAACACAAGGTAGTGTTTCTGTTGAGAAAAGTACGGACGATAATGTTTTTGATACCATTTTGGGTACTGACAGCGAACTAGAAAAGGCTTTCAGTATATAAAATTATATTGTTGGCCATTAACTCAAACTAAAGAGGTATACAAATGGCTGATATTTTCGGCATGGAAACATACGGAGCGTCTCCTGACGCTGGGCATAGTGGTTCGGTATCACTACCTAGCACAGGTGACCTTAGACGTAGATACAACTTTGGGGATAGGATTTCTGAACTTTCTATAGCTCAAGACCCTTTTTTCAGATTTGTTTCTTCCGTCGCAAAAAAACCTACGGATGACCCTCAGTTTAAATTTACTGAACAGAGACATTCGTATCACAAGAGATATGCATATGTAATGGGATTCGTTTCTAATGGAAGCGATGAATTTGCAGATTCAGAACTCGACCAATCAAATGCAGCTGCCGCTGTTAGTGCTGTTGGACAAAGCGTTGAACTTTATATGGCTTCTGATTACAAATCCGCTGGTAATATTACTAGTGTAATTGGGCAATCAGCAAGTAAAGTTGATGTTGGCGCATCTGGAACTAGACCTACTTTTTTCCTACCCGGTCAAGTAGTAAAAATTCCAATAGCTTCAGCAACTGATGGTGTTGCAGATGGTTATCATCTAATGAAAGTTGATAGCGTAACTGATGGATTAAGTAAAGATAGTAAAGAATGTGTAAAGCTTTCAGGTAAAATTGTTAAGTTTGATAGCGCAGGTAATGAACTTGCTTCTTTTCATACTGATAATTTTGGACCTGGCGGAGCAGCTGGTGATGAAGAAATATACGATAGAAATATTGCTACTCAATTAGAACCACTTCGTTCTTACGTTGTTGGAACTGCTCACGCTCAAGGTTCTGGATACCCAGATTCTTGGAAAGACCAACCTTTCTCAAGCGCTGTTGGATTAACTCAAATCTTTAAAACTGCAATGGCAATGGATAATACTACAAGAGCAACTGTTCTAAAGTATGAACCAAATGAATTTGCAAGAATTTGGAGAACAAAGTTAATTGAGCATAAGTATGATATTGAAACAGCATTATTGTTTGGTTCTCAATCTGAAACAGATGGTATACAATACACAGAAGGTGCAATTAGTTTTTGTACTAACTACGGAAACATTTTTGATGGTTCTGGTATTGGTGGAACTGGTTCAAAGTCTCAAGATGATTTTCTTGATGATATGTCTCAATTCTTAGACCCTCGTTACAACAATGCAAATGCAACACTATTTATGTGTTCTACTGATACATATAATTGGATGCATAAACTAAGTGGTTACTTTACTGCAAATGCACAGAAGACTGATTTAGGTTCTTCTAATCGTTTCGCAGCTAGAGCAGATTTTAGCATCGCAGGTAAAAAAGGTGTTTATGGTCTTGATATTACTCAAGTTTATACTCCTTATGGCGTAATGAATCTTGTTCGTAATGTTCACTTGGATGGTTCTCCAGTTAAGATACTTGCTATTAATATGGCTCAATGTGCTTACAGACCTTTGGTTGGTAACGGATTGAATCGTGATACAGCAGTATATGTTGGTGTTCAAACACTTGAAAATAGTGGCGTTGACCGTAGGGTTGATTTAATTCAAACAGAAGCAGGAATGGAATGGCGTATGCCTGAAGCTCATGCTGTATGGAAATAGGAGGTTATAATGTCTAAAAATCCTTTATACGGTTCAAATAGTTATGATAACTCTGCTATTGTTCAAACTCTAAGTGGTCTTAGTCCAGTTGTACTATCAGCTGACACTACGCTAGATTTAGCGAAACATAGTGTTCAAGTTGGTAAATACATTGAAATAAGTGCAGATGCAAAAACTCTAACTCTTCCCGCAGTTAGTGTTGGAGCTTCTTATATTATTGTATGTACAGCTAAAGATGGTCAAGCGTTACTTACAATATCTCCTAATGCTAGTGATAAGTTTTTAGTTGATATTGCAGGAGCAGCTGGTACAGATAACAAAGATATTATTCTTGCAAAAGATAGTCAAAAAGAAAATGACTTTGTACATCTTATCGGATTAAGTGGTGATGGATACTTGATACATAATGTATCTGGAGTTTGGTCAGACCAAGCATAGTAACTAAGTAAATATATGTGGGGGATTTCGGTCCCCCATGTATAGAGAATAAAATATGGCAACAACAAATATAGCAGATGAAATAGAATTAATTGCTCAAGTAACTACAGCAGATAGTAAATTTATTGTATCTGCTCAAAAAGCAGTTTCTTCTAGTATACCAAAAGAAATATTAAGATGGGCAACCTCTGAAACAACAGTTAGTTCACATGGTGGAAACGCAAGTGCAACAAAAATAACATTACCTAGTAAAACTGATAATATTATATCTGTAAAAAGAGGAACATTTATAGCACAAGAAACATTAAAAGAAGATGCTCCTTTTATTGCTCCAAGTTCTGGAAGTTTAAAAGTAGCAACTAGTACATTTCCAAAATACTATAGAGATTCTAATAATTCAATAGTAGTAAAACCAGACCCTACTGATAGTGCAACTGGTATAGTTGAATATGTTGATTTTAACAAATTTGATGATGATTGTGATTTAAAAAGTGCAATTGTTTATAAAGCATCTTCAAATGAATTAATGGCAAAAGCATCTACTTCAGTAGTAAACTCAGATATATCTTTACAAACTGAACCTGTTGCTCCAGAAGTTCCAAGTTTTACATATACAGATGTAAGTATTCCTGATGTAGATTTTTCAATATTATCAATATCTGACATGGCATCTCTTAGTGTGTCTTCTCCAGAATATATTGAACCTGTAATAAGTTCTCCTGATTATTCGGATGCAAATAATTGGATAAATAGTGAAGAAGATAGTGAAATGTCTTCAGCTAGAGTTCAAGTAATACAATCTCAAATAGCAGATTTTAATTCAAAATTACAAGATTCATTAAATAGTTTTAACAAAGAAAATGTTGTATACCAAGAAGATATACAAAGAAAAATTCAAAATTTAAATAAAGATACTCAAGAAGCAATTCAACAATTACAATCAGACTTGTCAATTAAAAATGCTAACTTATCTAAAGACCAACAAGTAAGTTTGCAAAATGCAATACAAAATTTTCAAGCAGAAGTACAAGAATACTCTTCTAAACTTCAATTGTATTCTAGTGAATTAAGTTCTTATCAAGGTAAAGTATCTGAAGAAGTTCAAAGAAAACAAAATAAATTACAACAATCTCAAACATATTTGGCAGAAGCAGATAAATACTATAATTGGTATTTATTAGAAATTAAACAATACATAGAATCAAATAGTAATATGATTAATAAATCAATGGCTATGCAAGCTATGTCAAGTAAGAGATAGGAGAAAAAAATGGCTGATAAAGCAAGAGGAAAAATAAGCATGACACCAGTTGTGACAATAGCAGCTGATAGTGATGCTGATGCAGTTGATGCTATACATCACGATATAAAAGGTTCGTTAGGAGGTTCTTTATCATATACAGCTTTAGATGCAAATGATAAATGGTTTTATGCTCCCAATGTAATTGTAACATCTACCTCAGAAGAATTATTTGCAGATAATAGTAATGCTACTGATTTAGTGGGAGCAAGTGGAGACCAAACTAATGGACCTGATGAAGCTGTAGGAGCTGCTTTAGAAACAACAGATGGTACAACTATAGATACTGATGTAGACGTTTTAAGATTTTTATTTATAAAAAACACAGGAACAAGTGATACAAATAACACATCTACTACAAATAGTGTTTACGTTTGTTTAGATAGTTCTGCTGCTAGTCACACTTCTAGATGTGTAGAAATAGCATCTGGAGAAGCTTGGATGGCAAGAGTAAATATTAACGTAGAACATATACATATTATTACTGGTCAATCAAGAGCAGCTGGTACATCTGCAACTGTAAATGGAAGCACTTCTGTAAGATGCACAGTTGTTGCTATAATAGATGATGGAGGCTAAACAATGACTGTTTTAGAATTAATGGAAAGAGCAGGTATTCAAAATGAAACACTTGCAATTGCATATATAAAAGATGCTATACATTTAATACAAAGTAATACAAAAGAAAAAATAAAAGTTAATAAACAAAATATTTTAAATGCATCAGATAATGATGATAATGTTTATAGATTACCTGCTGATATGATAGCAATAGAAAATGTAAGTATATTAGATACTAGTGATAGTAGATATAAAAGAATTAAAAGAATATCTAGTCAACCTCATTACTTACTTGAGGATACATCGCCATGAGTAGTTATGTAGATAAAGAATATTTTTACTATTTAAGAGGTAGAGAACTTTTACTTTATAAATTATTAGGAAGTAGAAATAGGACTAGAATAACTCAAACTGGTATTCTTCAATCTTATCACAATGAGTTAATGTATCCAGATGAAGATATTACAGATGGTTTACGAATAGAATATACTGCATTAAATGAACCATTTATATCAGAATCATTTGAAAGTTCAACAGGATATGGAACTTCTACGGAAGTAACTTTTACTGGTTCAAGTAGATATATTGGAGTTGGTAGTGTAAGCGGATGGTGGAAAGACCACGGTTTTACTGATGGAGACAAAATAAGAATACAAGGTAGTACAAGTAATGATGGAGAACATATTATATCTGGAGGAGTAGGCGTTTCTATTGCAGGTGGAGCGTATACAATTTCATTAACATCTGCTTCTACAATTACAGATGAAAGCGCAGGTCAAAGTATTACTATTACTCAAATACCAGAACCAGATACAATTACATCTCCTACTACAACTTCACATATAAATTTAAATAAAATGCTTTCTTTAGCAGTAGTGGATTATGTAAAAGCAATGATTCACGAAGGAAGAGGCGAGATTGATAAAAAAGAATACTACATAAAAGAATTTTATAGTAAATTAGCAGACAATGAAAGCAACAAGAGAATAATATCTTCTGCTTTCCCAATCTCTCCTTTTGCGGTGAGATAAAAATTAATTGCCTTAGTGGCGGTGGAGGTGGATAAATAGGAGTAAGTTATGGCAGATAATTTACGAAAGTTCACGACTCAAGAGGTCCTAAATAAAGTATACACAGATTCCTCTGGTATTACAATAGGATTAAACTCACAATCTTCAAAAGAAACATTAAACGCAGTATTAGATAGTTCTAATAATAGGTTACAAGTAGCAATGGCAGGTGGTACAATATCTGGTGACGTTACTATAAGTGGTGATTTGACTGTTAGTGGTGACAATGTTCTCAATGTTAGTGAAACAATTCAAGGTAAGTTAAACGTAGTTGAAGGAGCTGGAACTTTACCATCAGGTATAGGTACAACAACTGGCGACCTTATTATTGCTCAAAATAATGACACTACTACTGACATAGCCGCAATATATGCCATTGCTGGTAATGCAGGTAGTTCACACTTTGTTTTTGGAGATGCTGATAGTAAAAATCCCGGAAGAGTTTCATACGACCATAGTGACAATAGTATGGATTTAGTAACTAATTCTACTGTAAGAATGACTATCACTTCAGCAGGTAATGTTACAATACCTGCAAATGCTGAATTACAAGAAGCAGCTCAAGGCGATGCTGGAAATAGAATAAAACTTAAAAATTCTAGTAATGGTAATATGGAGTTTAAATTAGAAAACTCTGCTTATAATTATGTATTTCCTGATGGCAAATTTGGCATAGGCACAACTTCAATACCATCAACTCATACTGACATTGCTCATTTAAGTATAGGAGCAGATGCGAGTATTATAGGAACTAAAGCTAGTGGAACAAGTTCTAATTCAACTTTTGCTCATAATGCATATTTTGATTCTTCAGATAGTCGATGGGAATATATTGGTTCATCAAGTAATGAAGCCTCTGCTTTACAATTATTAGATGGAAAAATTGTAGCAAAAGTAGCAGCAGCTGGAACTGCTAATAATGCAATTACTTGGATTGATGCAATGACTATTACTTCAGCAGGATTGGTTGGCATAGGCACATCCTCACCCTCAACTCTTGTCGAAATTCAAGGTGGATTAACAACAACAGGAGCAGTATTAACATTATCAACAAAAGAACCTAGTGTTGTAGCAAACGATGTATTAGGAAGAATAAATTTTCAAGCACCTTTAGAAACTGGAGCTGATGCAATATCAGTTAGTGCATCAATTCACGCATTGGCTACAGGAGGATTTCAAGCTGGGGATAATCCAACAGATTTAGTTTTTAGTACAGGAGCAAGTGAAGTAGCTACAGAAAAAATGCGTATTACTTCAACAGGTAATATTACAACTACTGGTAATTTTATAATATCAGGAGCTAATAAAAACATTAATATAATAGGAAATTTTCCTACTATTAATCTTAAAGCAAATAATGAACAACAACTTAACTTTATGGATGCTGGCGGTGGTACTGAAAGCGGAATAAAAAATAACACTGGTACAATGAAGTTTTATGGTAGTAGTTCTTCTAGTGCTTTCAGAATGATTCTCGATTCCAACTCTCGCATCAGTCTTAGTAATAATGATAATAATACTGGTAATACAGTATTTGGTAAATCTGCTTGGAATACAACTTCAAATGTAGGAGCTGATTATAATGTTGCTATAGGCGAACTTGCAATGGGTACAGGAACATTATCAAATGCTACATATAATGTTGCAGTTGGTTACAGTGCATTAACTGACGTTACTACTGGAGACTATAATGTTGTTATCGGGGGAGCTGCTGCTTCAAATTTAGTTGGAGGAAGTGATAATGTTGCTATCGGTACAAATGCATTATTTGATGCTGTTAGTATTACTAAAACAATATCTATCGGTACACAAGCTTTAGAAAATATAAATGATGATGCTAATGATGGTTCTGTTGGAATAGGTTATCTTGCAGGTAGTAAAAAAGTTGGAACAGGTAGTCAGTATACTAAAGCTAGTGTTCATATTGGATATTCATCAGGGGCGGCTCAAACAACAGGAGCTAATAATACTTCAGTAGGTCACGCAACTATGGGTGGTGATGTTTTAGGAACTGCATTGACTGGTAGTGATAATACTGTTATGGGCCATAAAGCAGGTTATGCAATGCAAGGAGCATCATCTAGTAACACTATTGTAGGCTCAGATTCTGGATTAGCATTGACAACTTCAAGTAATAATGTTGCTATTGGACACGATTCTTTTAAAGCAGTAGTTGATGCTTGTAATTCTAATGTTTCTATTGGTGTACAATCAATGATGTCTGTTGATAGAGGAAGTCACGCAGATGCAGCAGTAAATGGAAATATTGCTATTGGATACAATGCTTTAGCTGGTGGAGATTTTGTAGACCAAGATAAAGATTTAACTGGAAATATTGCGATAGGTAAAAATGCTTTAGATGCTACTGCAGCTAATCAATCAATTGGTCAAATCGCTATAGGTGAGGAAGCTCTTACTGCTTTAACATCTGGTACTCAAAATACTTGTATAGGTTATAAAGCAGGAGCAGAACTTTCAGATAATAACGCTAACACTGCTATTGGTTATCAAGCAATGTTTCAATCAGGTACTACAACTTATCATAATACATTTGTTGGAGCAACATCAGGTAGTGGAGATTGGTCAGGAGCTTGTCATTCTAATACTGCAGTTGGTAGTAATACATTAGCTGGAGTAATGACAGTAACTGCTGTTGATAATGTTGCGGTAGGAAGAGATGTAATGTATCAACTTACTCAAGGAGCATCTAATACTGCTGTAGGTAAAAGTGCAGGTGGTGTTTTAACAACTGGATTAAATAATACTATAATTGGTAAAGGTAGTAATCCTAGTGCAAATAACGCAACTAATCAAACTGTTGTTGGATATGCAGTAACTGGAATTGCAGATAATTCTGTAGTTCTTGGTAATTCAGCAGTAACTAAAGTTTATATGGCATCAGATGCTACTGATGGCACTACTCAAACAGAAGGTGCTGAAATATTAGCTAAATCAGGATATTTTAAATCAGTAGGATTAGATGCTGATTCAGGCGGTACTGATAAACATTTATTAACTCTTCACGGAGCATACGACGCAGATGTAACCGGTGGTCAAGGACACGGCATTCGTTGGATAATGCAGGATGAAGCTACAAATAATGCTGAAACTGCTAGAATTTCAAGTGTATCTGTTTCAGGAAATATGAACTCAAATCTAAGTGGATTTGGAAGTAAAATTGAATTTCACAATATGAATCAAGGTTCACTTGTAAAACAAATGACTATACAAGGTAATGATGATAGACAAAAAGTAGAAATTCACGGAAACAATAAAGGTTCAGGTGGTGGTGAAGCTTTAAAAGTTGAAAATGACGGAAATAATGCCAACAGAGAAGGTATTCATATACACGCTGGAGTTGATAGTGCTTCTAGTGCAGGTGATAATATTTATCTACAATTTAAATCAGGAGATGGAGATGCTCAAGGAGGTGTAAGATGTAGTTCTACAGTTGCTAATCCAGAGTTTTTTAATGGTTCTGATATTAGAATGAAAAAAGATATAAAAGAAACATCTATTAAAGGATTAGATATAATAGAATCTATACCATTAAAAGAATGGAATTGGAATTATACAGTACCTGAATTAACTAAAGAACAAAAAGAAAAAGGCGAAAAGAAAAAAGCAATTAAGAAACTACCTAAACAAAAAATTGGAATTGTTGCTGATGATTTAGAAAAAGTTTTACCTCATTTAGTATCAACTAATACACCATTATCTGGGTGGGAACATATTGTAAAAGAAGGTGATGACCCATTAAAAACAATACCATCAGAAACTGAATTAACATTAGTATTAATGAAAGCAGTTCAAGAGTTATCTGCAAGGGTAAAAGAATTAGAATCAAAGTAGATTTTAACTAACAAACAAAGGAGCTAAATAATGGCTAAAAAAGAAAAAGAACAAAAGCCTGTTTTAACTTTCGATGACAAAGAGTACGTAATCGAGGATATGGCAGATGAACAAAAAGCATTACTTAACCACATTAATGACTTACAGAATAAGATGAACTCAATGCAGTTTAACTTAGACCAATTAAGTGTTGGTAAGGATGCGTTCATAAGTAAACTTCGAGAAGCTCTTAAAGAAAAACCTGAAGCAGAGGAATCTGAAGAGTAGGTTATGATTATAAGGAAGTGTAGTCAAGGTCATCGAATTAGGTTACATCGTAACACGACTCCTAATGCTGTACGTACTAAAACGTATGCAGACGGAACTGTCGAGACTTTGACTTACCCTTCTGGTGGTTATGATTATTTTGTAGAGATTGATGGTGAAGTTGTAAAGCGTTCAGATAGTTTTAAAAACATAGAAGAATACTACGTATCTAAATGTGAAGATAATTGCGATTATAGTCACGGAAGAATGATAGTAGGTAAGCATCAATTAATAGGTGGTATTGCTACATTGCAATCTGAGTTCCCTGATGAATCAAATACGAAAGCAGAGATAAAAGCGTGGTACGATATAAGAAGTATTACGTATAGTGATAGTGAAACTAAAGCAGAGTTACTATCTAGAATTGTAGAAAACTTTAATGCAAAACATATAAAGAAATGACATTAGCAGAAATATATAGTAAACAAAATAGTTTTGAGAAAAAACAAGAACAACCTTCTTCTAAAAAAGAATTAGTTATACATATGCCAGAAGTAGCAATGCTTATTAAACATTTAGATTTATTATATACTAAAATGTTAATGCAAGATGAAACAAAAGAAGCAAGTTGGTTCAATAATGGGCAAGGAATTAAACAATCAGAAAGTATTAATTAAATGAAGAATCCTTTAGCAACATTTTATTCATGGCAAGTTAGTTCAGGAGCATTAGATGGTTGGACATCCTATCATCTAGCAGCTGGATTATTTATAGCAAAAGTAGCACAATGGTTAGGTGCATCAGATTTATGGGCAGTCTTATGGGTACTTATAATAGGTATTGCGTGGGAAATATTTGAAGTGTACGTAGAAGGTACAGAAGAAACGTATGGTACAAAACAACGATGGGCAATCAATACTGCATCAGATATATTTGTTGAAGTAGCAGCTGCTTGGTGGATGGTATTATGAGTGAAGATAAAAAAGATATACTTACTGTAATATCAGTTGTAATAATAATATTTAGTATTTTTATTTTAAGTGCTTGTAATGGTGGATGGTCTGTAGCAGGAATAGACGTATCTCCATCAGATTCTCTTTACACAAATTTTATGATTATAACAGACCAAGATAGTATACAACATTGGTATGTAAAAACCACTGCTTATGGTGGAATACTTATTGGAGATAATTGGTGTCATAAACACGAACAATGGGAAAACGTAGAGAAAAAGTGAGTGAGAAACCGAAAACATATCGAAGTTATGGGGTTACAAAACTTGATGATAACTTTCGTATCAGTCTTAACATTAAGTGGCTTGGTCAAATTATTGTTGGAGTTGCTTTTATTGTGTTGGGATACTTACGCATTGAAAATAGACTTGGAGAACTTGAACGCAGAATGGAACTTGCTGATAACAAAATATTAGAACTTGTTGAAAAGAATCAAACAGAAGAACAAAAAGAACGAGAAGCAATGGAAGAACGAATATCATTTTTTGAAAAAGAATTAAATTTAAATCCTTTCTCATGGAAAAAAAGAAAGAAAAAATAAACAATGGATTTTTTAGCAGTATACAGCGAAGCGGGTATGATAGGTGTCGTAGGAGCTTTATTAGTGTATGTAGTTTACTCTATGAACAAAAGGGGAACTACACAAGCAGAGGATTTACAAGACCTAAAGACAGAAAACAGAGGTCAGAGTGAAACACTTGAAAACATGGAAAGTATGGTTATTAAACTTATTAACCGTTGGAATCAGAGTGACGACAAGTTGGACAGGAAATTTGATTCGATTACGAAGGAAATTAATGATTTGGACAATCAAGTATCGGAAATAAAAGGAATTATAAGTAGATTAAATGGAAAACACTAATGAAATTAAATACTAATATATCAATTGAAAACATTGTAACAATCATTGCTTTGATTTGTTCCGTAACATTAGCATTTGGATTTATGAAATATGATGTAAATATATTAAAGAAAGAATTAAATTTAAAAGCAGATAAAAGACAAGTAGTTGCCGATAGAGAACTTATCGCTTATAAACTTGATGTAATTATGCAAGACATTGCAGAAATAAAAGAAACACTAAAGGAGAATAAATAATGAGTTTAAAACTAATAGCACTAAAGTTAGCTGAAGAACAAGCTGACCAATTAGGTAAAAAAGCAGTAGAGTGGGTTCAATCAGAAGAATTTCAAGAAGACCTTGCTAGTAAGATTAACAAAAAAATTGACATACCTTTTGTATCTGAAGAAAAAGAACAGATATTTTTTGAAAAGTGTGTTGATTTAATTGCTGATGTTATTGAAGGATTGTTTGAGAAATAAAATGCCAGAACAAATATATAAAAAAGAAAAGAAAAAGAAACAACCTGCAGTAGAAGTTGATGAAACAATGATACTTGTGTTAGAGCAATTAAGTGAATTAGAAGAACGACTACAAAAAGTAGAAAGTCGAATGGGATTATAATGGCTCGTAAACAAGGTAAAATGCCTGCTAAAAATAAAAGAAACTTTCGGTCCACTAAGTCTGGAGCTGGAATGACAAGAGCAGGTGTAGCAGCTTATAGACGAATGAACCCAGGTTCTAAGTTAAAAACAGCAGTAACTGGTAAAGTAAAAGCTGGCAGTAAGTCAGCAAAACGTAGAAGTAGTTATTGCAGTAGGTCAGCAGGTCAAATGAAAATGCATAACATTAGTTGCTCAAAAACTCCTGATAAGAGAATTTGCGCAGCTAGAAGAAGGTGGAAGTGTTAATATGTCAAAAAAAGATGCGTGTTATTTTAAAGTAAAAGCAAGATACAAAGTATGGCCATCAGCATATGCTTCAGGAGCATTGAGTAAATGCAGAAAAGTTGGAGCAGCTAATTGGGGTAACTCAAAGAAAAAGTAATGGCTAAAGAAGGATTAAGAAAATGGTTTTCTCGCAATCAAGGAAAAGGTTGGGTAGATTGTAAAACTGGAAAACCATGTGGAAGACGTAAAGGTGAAAAACGGAAATCATACCCAGCTTGTAGACCTACAATGGCTCAATGTACATCTGCAATGAAAAAGAAAACGAGCAGTAAACGAATAAGTTGGAAAAAATAACAGGAGTATATTATGCCAATGGGAAAAGGAACGTATGGTTCAAAAAAAGGAAGACCTAAAAAGTCTAGAAAACTAGGTAAGTATAAAGGAATTGATTTTATACAGAAACTTAGAAGAAAAAAATTAAAAATAAAAGATAGTGAAGAAGCAGGTCGTGTTGGAGCTAAAGCTAAAAAAGCAGTAAAGACAAAAGGTGGAACATATGTAAAGTATGAAAAGAAATCTGCGTCTGCAAAGAGTTTTAGAAAAACATTTAAATCTAAATGTTCAGCAGGAGCTAAGTCATTTAGTTGGCAAGGAAGGTCTTATAGTTGTGCTAAAGCATCACCTAAAAAAACTCAAGTAACTTCAGCTCAAGCTAAAAAAGATATGAATGTTTCAAAAAGCACAAACTACTCTAGAGATAGACAAGGTTTAAGTTAATCATGAATACAGGAGCAAAAGCTAAAGTTAAACAAAAGCAACGTAAAAGTAAGTTCTCTAAAGTTAAAGGTACTCAAAGAAGTAAATCATGTGGTAGAGGTAAAATATACGATATGAAAACAAAAAAATGTAGACCTATGAAACAAGGAGAAAAATTTGACCAAGATGTAAGTGGAATGGTTGGTTATGGATACGGAGGAGCTCTTGGAAGTATGATGGGAGTTCCATTTGTTGGAGCATTAGCAGGAAGACAAATAGGTCGTAAATACTCTAAGTTAAGAATGTCTGGACAAGGAAAACGCAGAAAATAATGTCTGATGTTATAGGATTAGCAGATGTATCTAGTAAAGATACAGGTCGTGGTAGTTCTTTAAAAACTGGAGGCATGCGTAGAGCATATAATAAAAGGAGAAAAAAGATGCCAAATGCAATGAAATGTAAAATTGGATGGAAAAAAATGGGATACAAAAGCATGAGTGATTGTATGTCATATGGTAAGAAAAAAGTTGGTGACTTAGACAAAGATGGCAAAATGTCATCTTATGAAAGTAAAAGGTCAGCAGCTATACAGAAAGCAATGAAAGGTAGGAAGTAATGCCAAGTAAAGCAAAATGTAAAACAGGTTGGAAAGCAATGGGTTATAAATCTATGTCTGATTGCGCAAGTTATGGTAAAAAGAAAATGACTCAAAAACCAGATACTAGTGTTAAAGAAGAAGGCGCTAAAAGAGGAAAAGATAGAGCTATAGCTGCTAATGCTAGAATGAAAAAACGATTAGCTAAAAACAGAAGTTCATATTAATGAAAATAGATGTAGACTTATTTGCAGACGATACAGGCTTTGGTGACACAGTCGGTAGAGCAATTAATGTAGTTACTAGAGGAAAAATAAAGGAGTGTGGAGGATGCAAGAAAAGAAAGAAATTCCTGAACAGGATGATACCTTACAGGAAATAGCAAGAGGTGGAGGTCGCATATCTGGAAAAGAAGGCGGTCTTAGATTAGATGTTTTTAAACATGATGAAATAGCTTATGATAACGGTACAGACTTTAGTGAAGAAGATTGTGCTGTTTGCGAACTTCCAGAAAATGCTCAAAGATATATAGTAGAAGATATAGAATACGAAGAATCTGTAGGACGACCTGAAGTAAGAGGTGCTTAGTGCCTAAACAAATTATAGAAATAAATCCATTTCATGGGGGAATGAATAATAATACTGACCCTAGAGATTTACAACATGACGAATTATCGAAAGCTACTAATGTTATGGTAGATAGAATAGGTAGAATTAGATGTATGGGTAGTTCAACTTCGCATGTATCTGGTACTGCTGATAGTGGCACTGTTACAGCTCAAGGTTCAGGAAATCATGGATATAATTTATTTTCTTTTCGTCATGATATGAAAAGTTTAGGACATTATGATGTATTATTTAATGGAATAACAAATCAAAATTCTGGTAGTTATTGGACAGTGAATGGAGACATTAGTAAAAATGCAACAAATTTTATATACAATAGAAGCGCTGGTAATGGTGGATATCTTGAACAAACAGCAGCTAATAGAAAACATGGGGGACTTAATAGTCATAAATATATTTTAAAAATAGATATTAGTGGATATAGTCATGGTTCTGGTTCTGCTCAATTAGTTTTAAATGGAGGTAGCGGATATTTTGCAAGCGCAGATAAAAATATTTTTAATAATGGTAGCAGTTTAGATGATATGCAAGGAGTTCATTTAATTGAATTTACATCGCATAGTGCAGCGTCAACTGGAGTATTTAGAATAACTGTTAGTAATTTTACAGCTGCTTCAGGTGATGAAATGACTATAAATAGTTTAGAATGCTATCCTATACCTTCTGACGATGGAGAAGATTATTTAATGTTAAGAACTTCTGGAGGTGGCGATGAAATAAGTACATATCATTATTCTACTAATTTATGGAATAATGGAATTTTAGCATTAGATAATGATGAAGCTAGATATATTTTTTGGCAAGTTGATGGAAATATTAGAATATCAGATGCTAATAAATATGGAGATAATCTTGAATATAATAATTGGATTGGTTATGTTAATAGATTAAGATTTAGCAATAATGGTGTTAAAACATTTAGTGATAGTACCCCATCTGTAACTGCTTGGCAAACAAGTCAAACACATTATAGTGTTAATCAAACATCTACAAGTGGCGATGGAAGTCATATTAAAGTAAAAATAGTAACAGATGGAAGTGGAAATCCTACAATTACTATTCCAAAACCATCTGGAGCAAATATATATTATGGAGGAACTGGTTATGAAGTTGGAGACACTATAGTATTTACAGACCCGGGTAGCACTTCAAATACTGCAACTGTAACAGTTGCTTCTATTCAACAAGCAGGACATGAAATTAATAGATGGATAAATACTGAATGTAAATTACATCCCCCTACTGATACAAATATTGTAATAGAAAATACTGGTTCTGGTCCTTATGACCCGACAGAAGGGTATTTAGTTTTTAGTAGTCAATGGACTGGTGTTAGAGAAAATTCTGGAACTTGGAATGCAAATGGAGCAAGTGGGACAGCTAATGGAGGGGGAAGTAATTTTTTAACTACATCTACTGATGTTTTTACTTCTGCTATGGTTGGAGCTAGAATTTCAAGAACTGGAGGAGGTTCGTATAGTGGTAAAATAGTAAGTGTTGAGACTGCCCAAAAAGCATATACAGACGGAACAATAACATGGGCTAATACTAATACATTTACTATAGGAGAAGCCTATAATATAGGATTTACTTGGGTATATGATGAAAATCAAGAAAGTCTTATTCATGATAGATTTTTATTTGCTCCTCTTGGAGTCCCTAATGCTTCTTTAAGTTTTGGTGTTATTGCTGGACATTATTGGGATACTAAAGATACTGCAAGAATAACAGGCGCAAATATGTATTATAAAAAAGAAACTGATAGTACAAATACATGGTATCATTTATATGAAATAGATTTAGAAAGAGGAGGAAGAGAAACTTTTGCTATAGAATATAATTCGTGGATAGCATCTGATAGTAAAGCAGATACTAATTATGAATATCAAATAGATGGAGGCGTTTTAATTGAAAATCCTCCAACTGCTGAAACATTTAATAGTAGAAATGGATACGATAGTGACCCTACAAATTTATTAGATATTCAAATGGGAACTACTACGGGTAATAATACTGTTGGTTATTCTTGCGCTGTAGTTGCAAATAGAGTTGCTTATATTGCAAATATTGCTTATAAAAATTCAAATGGATTTTATAAAAATCATGGAGATTTAATGCTTAAATCTGTTGTTAATAAATTTGATACATTTCCATTATCAAGAAGATTAGAAGTAAGTGTTCAGGATGGAGATGAAATAACTGCTTTAGCATCATACGCAGATAGATTATTACAATACAAAAAAAATAAAATGCATTTAATAAATATATCTCAAGAAGTAGAATTTTTAGAAGATACTTTTGAATTTAAAGGTGTCCTTAGACCTGCTGCTGTTTGCAAAACAGATTTTGGTATTGCTTGGGTAAATAATTTTGGATGTTATTTATATGATGGTAGACAAGTTCATAATTTACTAGAACAAAAAGGTGTTAGAAAAATTAGTACAAATTCTTGGTTTACTTCTGATGATATATTTTCTCAAATTGCTTATCTTCCACTTCAAAGACAAATTGTTATTCATAGAAGTAGTGAAGGAAGAGCTGGAGAAGATGATGGAGATATATTTATTTATGATATGGTAACTAAAAGTTGGGTATTTGGGACAGCTATTATTCAACCTTCTTCTGGAGGATATACTACAAATTTAATTACTGATAAAAATGGAGATTTAATTTGGTCTTTTGGAAATGGTGTAGTTAAAAAATGGAATAATTCTAGTTCTGAAAGTAGTGTAAAAATAATAACTGCTGATATGAATTATGGAGATTCTGGTGTACGTAAAAAAGTATATAGAGTTAGATTATCATATAAAGGAGATGCTAGTAGTTTAAATGTAAGATATAGCACTAATGGAGATACAAATACTTATAAACAATTTGAAGGTACTTCAAGTGGATTACCAAATGGAAGTGCAACAAATGCTCCATTAGAAAATAAATCAAGTGATGTAACTCAATGGCATCATGCAGAATTAAAACCTGCTGTTAGTTCTGAAGCTACAAATATATATAGTTTTCAAGTACATATGACTGGAACTGCAGGAGCAACATTTGAAATAAATGATTTATCTGTTGTTTTTAGAATAAAGAATGTTAAATAATGGATAGAGAATTAAGAGTATCAATACATAAAAAACAAGAAAGAGCATCTATTAATGAAGGTGTTCCTACGTTAAATGAATTAACTGAAGGTATTTCTGTATTTAGATTAGTTTCTGGAGACTTAATTCAATACGTTAAACATAGAAATATTCTTTATAAAAAAGTGCTAGATAAAGCATAGTGAAATTATTAAATTAAATTATGGCAAATAACTTATATAAAGCTTACATTTCAGGTGGAGAGTCTACAGGCAAGTATTCTTCAAGCCTTAGAAAAATTGAAGACACATATTCTAATATAGATTTAACTGGTCAAAAGTTTGCTATACAAAGAGCAGAAACTGCAAATGTTTTAGATTCTTTATCTGCTGGTATTGAATTAGCAGGTACAATAGTTGGCGGTTATCAAGACAAAAAAAGATTTGAAACTGAATCAATGCCATCTGCTCAAAAAATGATAGCAGAAAAAGCATATGACCCTACAAAGTATGACGATATGTCTTATGCAGATTTTCAAAAGAGTGATAAATTTAAAGACTACTTTCAATCATTTGCTCCTAAAAAAGTAGAAATGAGTTTGTTTGAATCTTTATTAGCAGATGAACCTATGTATACTATAGGCGATGAATCTTTTAAAAAATCTGATATATCATTTATGGGTCAATTGGATAAGTCTAAAAAATTAGCAAACTTAACAGGTTCTAGTATTGAAGATGTTATTAATGTTAAAGAAAATATGTATTCAGAAACTCAAAGTAATATTGTAGATAATGCAAATACTGATATAACTTTAAATAAAATACAAAATAAAGTAAATAAAAATGATAATCTTTTAAATAAAGCTAGTCAGTATTTATCAGGAAATCTTTCATATGAAGACTTTATATATGGTGAAAAAGAGAATGAAGATGAATAGTTTAGCAAAAAATCATTTATCAACCACTAGTCAAATGGGAAGATTTGGTGATGACAAAATAAGATTTGTAGATGGAGAAATTTCTCATGTAAATACTAAAGAAGCAAACTTAATAGATTCACTAGGATTAACTGGAGAGATGATAGTAAAGAACACAGGTTCTGGTACTATTAATCCAAACACAGGAATGAAAGAATACTATGCACCTATTTTAATAGCTGGAGCAAGTCTTGCTCTTGGAGCAATAGGTTCTTATTCTTCAGGTAGGTCAAGTAGTCAGCAAGCAACTACTCAAGCTGCTATAGCTAGACAAGGATTAAAAGATATAAAAGAAGCTGAAAAAAACTTAGAAGGTGTATTGTTTAGTAAAGAAAATATTGCAAAACAAGAATATCAAAAAGAAATTCAAAATCTTTCAACAGGAACAGGATATAAATTAAAAGATTTAAGAGCAAGTTCTGAACAAGCTATGAAAAAAACTGGTTTTGCTAGTTCAGGGACTGTTCAAGAACAATCAGAACAAATGCTTGAAAGAGTTAAAGATTCTTATTCTATGAGTAGTGATGATTTAATGGCAAGCTTAGGTCAAAAAATGGGAGAAATAACTTCTTTTTATGAAGGTGAAAAAGCAAGATTAAAAAGTGAAAAATTTAAATTAAGTAAACAAGCAGATTTATATGACCAACAATCTGATAATTGGTACTTAGGAAAAAACTTATTTGGATAAATTATGGCTAGTGATGTATTAAGGTCTGTAAATAGAATATTACAATATCAACAAGAACGAGAGAGTAGAAAAGTTCAAGAGTCTTTAGCTTTAATGCAATTCGGTATACAAAAAAGACAAGCAGATATTAAGCAATACTCTCAACAAATGGAAGTTATTGATAAATCTAATAAACAATTTAAAATAAATATTGCAGATAAATTTATTCAAGACTCTGGATTGCAATCATTAATGAATGTAATACCAACTGGAATAAAAGATGTTGATGATGCTACAGAATCTTTAGCAGAAATAAGTAAATTACTTACAAGAAAAGAATACGGAAGATTTGACAAGCAAAATGCTAGTAATATAGCATCTGCTTTATGGGTATATAAAAACTCACAAGAACCTTCTTCTGTTATAAATATAGCAAATAATTTTGAAGCAATGAATGCTCCTAATTATAAAGGAACTAGTTCTGATAAAAACTTATTAACTGCTTTTAATAAAATAGGTAATATGACTGAATTATTAAATGTATCTAAACAAGCAAAACAATCATTGCAAAATGATGCTAACATATTAAAAGAGCAATATGAGTTTGGTCAAGGAGATACTAAAATACAAAGTACATTTGGAATGTTTTCTCCTCAAGTTGTTAATGAATTTAAACAACAATCACAAGATGCTGATTTAAGTCAATTAGCTGACGAATTTGAAACGTTAGAAGAAACCCAAACAAATGATTTAGAATATGAAGGACCTTCTGATTTAGATAAAAGATTATCTGATTTTAATGATTTAACAGATTCTATTAAAGAAGATAGAAAAGAATTAAGTAGACTTAAAAAATTAGATAGACAAGGTTTTGAAGTAGATAAAGATAGATTAAAAAGCCTTGCTAGTGATATTGAAACTGCTAAAAAAGAAAAATCATCTATGGTTGGAATAGCTGGAGATGTTGCTAGGTCAGAGAACATAAAAAGAAATGTTGCTAAGATAGAAGAACTTGCTGATAAAATTTTAGAAGATAATGATTTAGAGGCAACAGAAGAAAATTTATTAATTGCAAAAGCAAGAGCCGCTGATATTGTTAGAAGAGTTCCATCTTTACAATTTGAACAATCTCCAACTTCTTTAGGAATACAAAGAGGCGCTGATGATTCCTATGGTCGTATTCAAAGATAAATATGGCAGACAATTTAACTTTAAAATTAAAACAAGAGCTAGCTAAGAGAGGTAAAATTGTTACTGATGCTCAAGTTGAAAGTTTTTTAAATAAAAAATCTCAACAAGTATCTGCTTCTCAAGCACCTCAATCACCTCAAACATCACAACAAAATCAATATCAATTTCCAGATTGGTATAATTTTGATGAAAAATCAAAAACAGATAATACTTTATCAAATGCTTTAGGTGTAGGATTGTGGTCTTTTGCTGATAGTGCTTTATTTGGAGTCCCAGGCGCATTAGTAGAAGAAGAAGAAATGTTAGACTTTGAAGACCCATTAGCAAAATGGTTAGGAGCTGTAGGTAGTTTTGCAGGATATATAGGTGGAGCTCCAATGAAGATTGGTTTAAAAGCAAGTAGAGCAGTAGCATCCAACTTAGCACCTAAGATGGTAGGCAAACAAGGAATCAATACTGTTGTTAAGGGCATGAGAGAAGTAGGTAAAGAAGGTGGTTTAAGTAATCAAGCAATTAAACAAGCAACAGGTGGATATAGAAGTCTTGTTCAAAGGTCTCAAACAGATAAGATGTTGCAAGGTGAAAAATTTGGCGAAGCAGTAGCTAAGTACAGAGATGAATATATAGAGATGGGATTAGAGAATGGTATTATAAGAAATAAAAGTGAAGCTGAAACATTAAGAAAAATGTTTTTAATGGATGATGTTCCAGGCGGATTTAATGTATTTAAAAGACCTGTACAAGATTTACAATCTTTAGCTATTGCTAGATATGGAGATGATAAACTAGGTAGATTTATTGGACACGCAGCTAATGACATAATGATATTTTCAATGATAGATACAATCTTTGAAGGTGTTAGTATGTACGAAGACCAAGAATTTGATTGGACTGCACCACTATGGGGAGCTGCTAATGGTATTGCATTTTCATCATTATCATTTTTAAATCCAAGAGGTAAGTCATCTTCTTGGTTAAAAGATTTTAGAGTAGGTGTACGAGCAGCGTTTGGTGGTAAAAGTCCATATGGTAAATTAAGTGAAGACCAATTAGCAGGTGTATCTAGATACATAGGTAAAGCTAGAAAAGAAAATGGAGAATCTTCTATTGTTGATGTTACTTATAAAGGTAAAACAGAATCTATAAATCTTACTCCTATGGGAGACCATGTAGGTTTTGAATTTGGTTCATCTAAAACTTTACAAGAAATAAAAGAAAAATTTAAAGGTGAAAATGCATCTGAAGTAATGAAATCTTTTCTTGAAAAAGAAAGAAAGAAATTTGGTAGAGAGATAATGAAATGGTCTACTAGAGATGAAGCAGCTAATCTAGTAAAAGTATGGCCTCGTATGGTAGCAGGTGGATTATTATTTAATTCACAAGCATTCTATCATATGTATGCTAATGACCAAGATTTAGATTTTGCTAATGATATACTACCTAATTTTCTTATTGGAGCATTCATACAAAGAAAGACTAATCCTGCTAAATTTGATTTAAGTCCTACTAAAATGAATGAAGTACGTCAAAATCTCGCACTATTAGGTTTTGATTCTGGACAATTGTCAGAAGTACCATCATTGCAACAACCTCAAAGTAGATTTAGAAATCCATTATATACAGATAAATATAAAACATTAATTGATTTAGCAGAAAAAGAAGGTATTATATCTGATGAATTTACTGATATGGAAACACCATTAACTGACGTAGAAGCAAGTGTTGGATTACCTGATAATAGAAGTGTAGGATTTGAACAAATATATGGATGGTTAAAAGGTATAAGAGCATATCAAAAACCATTAGATAATATATCTACTGATACAGCTAATAAAATATTAAATGAATGGAAAAAAATAGACCCAAATACAAATTTAGATTCTGTTGATTCTGTAGAAAAAATGTTAGATACTGAATCATTAAAGATGACTGAAGAGTTTGAAAGTAATTTTCCTAGTATCATTGCATCATTAAAAAGTGTAGATGAATTAAATATTATAGAAGAAGCTGATGGTAAAGCATCTAAATTAAAAACACCAGAGCATGTAATGGTTAGTGGTGAAATAATTAAACTAGCAAGAGAAGGTAAATTAGATTGGTTAGAAGCTCAAGGAGAAGAAGCAGTTACTAAATTAATGAAATCTTTTGATGGATTAAATGCAATTGTAAAAACTGCATTTGATATTGACCAAATAAAAATAAATGAATCACCAGATTTTAATTCAAGAACTATTGCAAATGAAGAAAATGCTAGAAAGATATATGAAACTATAACTACAGAAGAAGTTAGAATAGATGGATTATATCCTGATAATAGTTCAATGGGTTCTAAGTTTAGTTTTACAGATAACTTTAATGATTATAGATTTGCTGTTACAAGAAACTATGCAATAAGAACTGCACAAGGTATAACAGATATATTTAAACCATCATACGACAAAGCAGAAAGGGATACATTAATAAGATACATGAAGGATTCTGGGTTAATTACTTTTGATGGACCTACTGCTAATCCATTGCTTGTTAATAATGTAGACCAAATAAAATTTAAAGAGTCTGGAGATGCAGAGAAAGATGCAGAAAGAAGAAGGTTTCTTGGTAGGGTACTTGCTATACAATCCGTAGTAGGTAATTATGACAGAACAAACTTAAATGTAGATAATGTTGATGGTTCTAAAATAGATACATTAAGAACTAAATTATCTGAATTAGGATACAATGAATCTAAAATGCCTCTATGGATGCATAAACATATTATGGATTTTGCATTTAGAGAAAAAATAGAAGGCACTAAATTACAATTATCTGATGTAGATGGCATTATGTCTCTTTCTTCTTTGGGTATGGCTTCTGTTGGTGTAGATATTACTGGTCAAAAAACATCTGGATTTTCATTAAAGTTAATTGATACTACTATATTAAACGAAGGTTCTGTTTTAGTAAGCGGATTATCTGAAGCAGACATAGTTAGTTATAATGAAAGAGTAAGACAAATACAAGAGAGGTCAAACGGATTAGTTACAGTTGAGACAGACCCTGTTTTAGTTACTGATATGGGTATGTTAAAGATAATGGTAGATTCTTTAAATCCTGAAGTATATGGTAACAATCCTGACGCAAGTTCATCTGCTAAAGGAACATTAATGGAGTTTATTAATTTAGTAGGAACATCTGATGTACCAGGTTCTAAGAAGTTTCAAGAACAATTAGGTAGATTTATAGAAGAGAATGGACCTGAAGCAGAAACAAGAGCATTGTCTTGGTTAAATGAAGCAGGATTAATATCACTTAAAAAAGGTGAAAGAAAATTTGAAGTAGACTTAAAAGATTTTAATGACAAAGTAGCATTAAGACTAGGAGAAAGAATTGATAGGTATGGTGTTACTCCTGAGTATGCTGAAAGAATATATGAAACATTAGAAAAAAATTCTAGAGATAGGCAAATGTTAGATTCTGGAGAAGGCGACTATATTAAGACTCTAACTATGCAAGAGTTTTTTGAAAGATATAGAGTTGATGGTAAAGCTGCTACACCATCTAATAATCAAGAAGAAACAATTAATAAAATATTGTTTGATGCTTGGGAAGGTAAAATAGTTCCTAGAGCAGAAGTTATAGATAATTTATTTAATAGATTATATGTAAATAATGTTGATAAAAATGATTGGGTAAAGTTTACTGACCTACCAAATCCATCTCAACAAAAATTCAAAGCATCAATTTATAAAGATATTGTAGCATTAATTGGTGGAAGATTAAAACAAAAAGGTTTAGATGTATTAGAGTTTAAAAATGGGAAACTAAGAAAATCTAAGGAAGTAAAACAAACTACAAGATATGATTTGTTATTAGATGATTTAGGAATAAAACATTATAGTATAGACCCATTTATTACTACTTATATATTCTCTCCTAATGGTAGAAGAATACAAAGAAAAAGAGTAAATGTTTTTGGCAATACAACAAACCTACCAAAGTATACTCAAAATTTAATTGATTCATTAAGACAAAACTTTGATTCTAATTTAAATATAGCAACAGAAATTGAAGGCGTTGATATAAGAGGTCCTTTTGGAGAAACTGGATTAGCCTCAATGAGACTTGCACCTAATATGAATCCTATTGCCGTACCATTTGAACAATTAAGAAATATAAAATCTAAGTTTGATGAGTTTGCAGATATATATACTGCTGATGAAAGTCCTTTAAAACAAGAACAGAAAAATATTATTAAAGATATTAGAAAGGCATTGCAACAAGCAGAAGATGACAATAGACTAGCAACAACTGCAGATTACTCAGCTGCTTTAAGAAGACTAATGTTAAAAGATATGTTAGTAGGTTCTGATGGAGATAAACTATTTGCTGATTTTATGAATGGCAATATATCTAGTATAGATAAATTGTTTGCAAGAACAAAATTATATGACACTAAAAAGTTTGTAAAGTATGATTCTGATTTTATACTAGATGTTGCTGATGGTCTTAAATCTATAGGTGATAAAAATACAGAACGAGTATTAAGAAAAAGATTGAGAAAAAATAATTTTGGTGTTGTTGTTTGGAATGATGAACAAACTGCTGATGTCAGAACAGAAGTAAATCAATATATAAAAGACAATAATATAGATTTTGATTTAGACAAAATATTAGGTGATGCTCATAAAGATGTAAGTTCTTTTGATAGTATTGCTTATGTAAGCAAAGATGTATTAAAGTTTTTTCATACTATGATGGGACATAATCCAAACTCACCTAATCCAATTAAACCAGTTATATCATCAGGAGGAGTTAACTCACCTTTACTTATGGGTAAAACATTATTTGTTTATTCAAAAGATTTAGATGGGTTTTTTAACAAACAAGGTAATAGAGATGTAGATATTATTCTTTCATCTAGTGGAGCAAAAGCATTAAACGCAGATATACAGACTGATAGTCAAGGTAAACAATTTGATAACTCACTCATAAATAATGTAGAATGGGCAGATTTAAATAATTTTAAAGTATCAGGAAATCATATAAGAAGAATATCTTTAGACTCAATAGGAGTAAAACCAGAAAAAGATGTAATATTGAGTAGAGGTAAGAAGTCTCATGCTGATATGAATTATGCTAACAATGATGAAGCAGCTAGATACTTTGCTGATGAAATAGAAGGACCTCTAAATAAATCAATACGAAATGCTCAAGAACAAATAAAGAATCCAATATCTACTAGGCAATGGATACGAGACCAATTTGGTGATGAATCTTTAATATCAATGGTAGATGGAAACGAATCACTTAATAATTTAAATGGACTAGGTTTCTTTGCAGGTCTTACAAGAGATGCTAATCCTATGAGTTATAGTGAGTCAATGGTAAAGAATAAAATATATGGAGCATATATAGACCCATTAATTAATAATAAAAGAGCAGTAACAAATCAATTTGACCAATTGTCTTCAACAAGATACGGAGGTCAAGCATCATTAATACAAGCTCCTATTAATTATTCTCATAATAAAGCAAGGTTAAGACCTACACTTGTAGATGATAGTGGAATGATAAGCAGAGGTGAAGTTGTTTTACCATTTGTAGAAAGCCAACAAAAAATAGCAAAACTAATAAGTGATGGTTATCAAATAAAAATTGTTGAGAATGATAAAATACATGACCCTAGTAAAATATTTGAAGAATTAAAAGAAGATTGGAATATAAATCTAGACCTTGATATTAATCTAGGAGAACTTCATGAATTAATAGAAACTTTAGGAGCAGAAAATAATAGACCTGATTTACAAGTGGGTATTATTGTTAGACGTAATCCAAGAACAAGACCAAATGATTTAACACTAATGGGATTAAAAGGTTTCTTAGATGAAGCATATGGTAATTCTATGATGATAAATAGTTTAGATGTTGTTAATGTTTTTGAAGGTGATTATGACGCAGATAAAGCAGATTATTTCTTTGCTGAAAGACAAAATATGTATGAACATATTGAAAGAACTTCTCAGTATTTTGTTCAAGGTATAGACCCTACTAAATTTATGAGAGATTCTGGATTTACTTTTACCAGAAATACTACAGATGAAAATGATATGGTAGAAAAAATGGCAGCTGATTTAGACCTTTATAAATCTTCAATTGGTTTAGTTCAAAAAGTACCAAGAATGCTTAATTACTTAGGTAGTTTAGGTCAAGATGTTCCTACTAGAATAGATGAAAATGGAAACAAAGTTGCTATTCAAAACTCTATGATAGGAGAAGAAAGTTCTAAAATACTTTATGAAGGTTCTGATTATAAGATTGTAATGGATTACGATAACTTAGATTTTTATTTAAGGTCTGCTCTCGAAACACAATATATAATAGATGGTAAAGGAGATTTAAATCAAGATATAGCATCAGATATATTTTCTTGGAGAGATGAATTTTTATTTCCTAGTTATGAAAAATCAAAATCTTCTAGTCAATTAAGGCAGATGGATAATAATGAAAGAATTGGTTTTCATCAAGAAATGTCTAAAAATGGTAGCAGAAAAGGTGAAAGAATAAGAATCTTTAAAAAAATAACAAAACAAGAAGATGGTACATTTACTGATGTAGAAGACATAGGAGCTTTAGATAAAGCAATAATAAAAGAATTACTATCAGAGTATGGAAAATTATTACAAGTAACTGGTCCTTCTGCTTATGAAAATAGTGGAGAGCAAAGAAGAGTTACTTATGATGATATTATGACTGCTTCTGATAGATTTTTTAAGTTTAATCAAAATTTAAGAAAATCATTATATTATAGACTTAGGAATAAATATCAAGACTTTACACTCGACAATGAAGGTAATGCTATAAATAAAGATAAATGGAAAGATAGTGAAGAGTTTAAACAATTGTTTGGTGTAGCAACAGAAACAGCAACAAAAGGTAAGAATACTTTTAGTTGGCAAGTTACTAAAAACGAAAAGATGTTTAACAATACAATAACTAAAAATTCAAAAGAGTTTGCTTCTGGAGAAAGAGGTTCTCCTATAGAAAGAACATTACATAGATTGTGGGATGCTAATATATTTGAAGAATCAAGAGTAGAAACACTTACAGGTCAAACAAAAGAAGCAATGAATGATTGGTATGATGAGTTTGTTTTTGATAGTAGAATGTCTGAAGATAATCTTAAGCAATCTTCTAATATGTTAAAGTCAAATGTTTTACAAACTACATTTGATATAAATCAAAAAATTAATTTAATAAAATCGCTTAATAAAAAAGTAATGCAAATTAAGTTTAATAAAAGTTTAAGATGGGACAGAAGAAAAAAAGCGATGGATACAATTAATGCATTAAAAGAAGATGTACAAAAAGAAGTAAAGAAATTTTTAAAGAAAGAATACTTTCAAAGTATGTCATCTAAAGATTTAGATAATATAGAATTTGTTGATGTTAATACTTCTAACATGAAGAAAGGTGCTATTTATTATTCTACATTAGAACAAATAAAAAGATTTATGCCTTTAATAAATGGTACTGATGGTTTTGGATTAAACGAATCTGCTATAAATGATATAAGTCAAATAAAACAATACAGAAAATTATTTTATGGCAGTCAAGATAGATTAGGAGAGATATATAAATACGGAGCAAAACAAGTATTAAGTTCAGAACAACAAAGATTGCTAGAACAATTTCCAGACCAAAGCACTTATACAGATATAGAAACTGAATTACTTTTTAGAGGTGTTAATAAACATGGATTAAAATTTTTATGGGGATTTATGCAACCTAGTTTAAATAAAAAATCTATAGGTGTTTTTGAAGGTAATCCTATTGCTGTTCCTTTTGAAGCTAAAGAAGGATATGACCCATCTAGTAGATACAGAAGAGGTTTAAATTTTCTTACACAATTAGCAATGAGAGATTCTCTCGCTGGTCAATCAATAGACTATGAAATAAAAGGCACAGCTAAAACAGCACTTGCTTATATACAAGCTACTGAAGCACAATTTGAAAGATTTTTTAATAAAAGATTTGATATGAAAAACTTAGTATCAGATAATTTAGGTGATGCTTATTTGTTTGGAGATAAAGCGCAAAAGAAATTAATTTATGATGCAATTAGACTTCCAAACTTTCATAAAGACTTTGAACAAAGATTTGGAGACTTTGGTACAATACAATGGACAAAGACTGGAGATAGAATTAAAAACGGATTTGGTTTATTTAATGACCACTTATTTAATTTTTATAGAGATATAATGTCAGCAGCTGGTAAAGAAAAAGAATTTGATACATACTTAGAACAGATGAGTACATTACAAGACTTAATGATGAGCAACAACGTACTTAATCCTATAGCATATGTACACGCTAGAAATAAAATGGATGTTGATATAAGAGACATTGCTCAGAAAACTCTTGGACAAGCATTGAAACAAGGTAACTTAGCTCCAGAAGTAACAACGAAACTGCAAGGTAATCCTGTATATGCTTTAATGGGAGGTTCTACTTTTTTTAAAAATTTAAACTTAGAAAGACCTGCTAGAAAAGGATTTGATAGTCTTAAAGAATTGCATGCTAAAGCAAAAGCAGTAGAGAATGTTAAAAAAGACTTACCAATTGATGAGACTAGTGAAGAAAGATTTAGAAAACTTAAAGATGAATTAATAGAGATAGAAAAGTGTAATGTATAATGGCTAGTATTAATTGTAACATAGTAAATCCTCATTATAAAGAGTTGTTAAATCAAATAGACTCTTGGGCTAAGTCAAGCAAGAGCAGAAAGAATCTTAATAATCCATATGAAGCAGCTTTTAGATTAGTTGAAAGAAACTTTGAAATAGATTTAGATATATTAAAATACGATTCAGGACAAGAAAAATTAACTAAAGGTTCTGTAAATGGATTTATAAAAACATTAAATCAACTTAATGATAGTATTGATTCTGGAAAACTAGATGGTAATTTTGCTCAATTCTTTTATCAATCTTCTCACTATGGTCCTAAAGACCCTGTTATTGGTAGTTATTTAAAAGAAATGCAAAACTCTAGTTTCTTTTTTAGAAAGAATGAACTAAGAGATAGAAATAGATTTAAAGAGATTATCCAATCTTTACAAAAAGATGCTGGTATTAATAGTATGCTTGGTAAAATGAAGTATACACAAGCACAAAGAAAATTAACAAAACTAGATAATGATTTAATAAAAGCTATTAATAATGGTGACGATACTAAAGCATCTGAAATACAAAAAGAAATAAATACTTTAACTACTGATGGTGAATTAAAATCTTTTGGTGATTTTATGGATGTTGTTGAGAGAGGATTGAAGGATGCATCTCAAGCTAAATATCTTCTTATAAAAGAAAGAGCAAAAGCAGGAGACAAAAAAAGTAAACAACTTTTAAAAAATATTGATGAAGGAAAAGCTAGAGTCAGATTAACAGATAGAGAAATTTCTAATATAGTAAAAGATAAAAATGGAGTAGCTTTAAAAAATAGACCTGATTTATTTAAAGCAGTTATACAATACGATACAATGATGGAAGATTTATATAAATCATTAAGGTCGGGTATTACTCAAAGAATTGATTCTATTATTGAAAGAATGAGACTTAATAAAGATGAAACAAATGAAAAATCATTAATAGAAATAAGAAAAAATTTAATAGAAACATTGATGCCTAAGTATGAAACTGGTTTCTTTCCTCATTATGTTAGAGATTTAAGTACACCTTTTATGCAAAAGATGATGCCTCATTTAGATGATTTACAAAGCGCTTCTAATCCTTATATTAAAAATAAATCAAGAACTATTTCTCAAATAGTAAATGATATTAAGTTAGATATAAGTGAGCATGCTAAAGGAAGAGCAAAGGGAGAGCAAGGAGATGCTTATAATTATAGTAAACATTTTTTAAATGTAGTTGATAGTTATATATCAGATGTTAATAGATTTAATTTTGCAGCGTTTACTGATGCTCATTTTATTAGGTCTATGTCAGCAGTAGAAAATATATATAAGATAAATGGTACATCTAATAACTACGGACAAAATGTTGTTGATTATATTACAGATTTACATAAAGCATCTAACGGAGATACAGATGTAAGTCCTAAAACAAGAGCATTAATGAGGTCTTTATTAGGCTTTGAGTTTATATCTAAGTTAGGTGTTAATCCTCGTTCAGCTGCTAGAAACTTTACACAAAGATTGCTTGATTATGTAGAGTGGGGACCTGTTCAAATTAAGAATATGAATGAACAATTAAAAAACATGACACTTAAAACTGCTAAAGGCGCTGAAGTTAGTTCAGATGTTTTTGTTGAAAGTGCTTTAAAAGAAGCTGGTCTTCTATTTGATGAAGTATCTCCACAATTATTAGAAACTGGATTACAATCTCCTTCATCTATGTTTAATCTAAGAGTTTGGAATGAATCTAAAAGTAAATATGAAATATTAGAAAAATCTAAATTAGATATGTTTGCTGATGCAACTGGAGCAGTAGCAGCTAAAAGTTCTTATTTACATAGGAAAGCTGAAAACTCAAACAGAAAGCATACATTTAAAATAGCTTTTGCTCAACTCTATAAATGGTTAAAAGATAATCCTTCTTTTATAGAAGCAAAGAAAAAAGAAATGGGCGAAGGTTTTTCAGATGCTAAGTTAGATAAGTCTATACAGAATACTGCTATGAACTATGCTAAGAATATGGTTGTGTTAAATCATTTTGATTACGCTGACTATGCAAAGTCAAAAGCATTTAGAAGTAAGATTGGTAGATTCATGTTTCAGTTTCAACATTATAGCATGGAGTTTTTTGAAAGAAATTTAAAGATACTAAAAGAAGCTAAAGAAGACGTATTAGCTGGTAACTTAATTCCTAATGGAGAAGCTAGGGGGATAGAGAAAGCATATAGATTAGCATTTGCTTATTTTTTAGCTCCTGTGATGGCATCAGCTCTTACAGGATTAAACTTTGAAAACTTGGTGGAACATGATTCAGCAAATAGAATTAATCAACTTGCAACTGTTTTAACTGGAGATGAAGAAGAAGTTAAAAAAGCATTTTATGGTAAAGGTCCTATATTATCTACGTTTGGTGGCCCATTAGCATCAGATATTATTGATATAGGTATGATGATGGATGTAATAAATTTAGATGAAGATTCATTACTTACTATAGTAACTGGTATGCAAGAGTACGATTTAAATCAACAAAGTACAGACCTTAGTAAAAAAATAAGACTTTTAAATGGATTTGCTGGTAGAGTTATTGAAAGACATATACCTCAAATAAATGAAGGTAGAATTGGATGGGCTTTACAACAGGAGTTAGGATTATATCCAACTAAAGAAGCAAAAGAAAAACAAAAAACTTATAAAAAAGTTCGTAAAAGAATATTACCATCTAATATTGAAAAAAGTTTAAAATTGCTAGAAGAGGGCAAGCTAACATAACTAACCCTCTCCTAACTAGCGTGTGATAATATAAAAACTAATACGCTAATTTTTTAATGTTTTATTTAATCTTGATTTAAGTAATGGAATAATTGTTTCACATAATGTATTTAATTCTTTAAATACACTTAAATATATTTTTGCTTTATCTTGTTCACTTTCATCTTTAACTATTTTTATTATTTCTAAATTAGATTTTAATGTTAATTCTAATATTTTAATTTCTTCCATTTCCATCTTTCTTTTTTAAATTAATTAATGTATCTACTTTTTGTTTTAAACTCATGTTATCTATTGCACTTTGTATAACTCCAAACATTCCTATAAGAACAGCATCAGCAGTATGCAATGTTACTCTTTTATTTAGTTCTTGCTTATCAACAACTTTTTGTGCAATAATTTTTAACTCTTTTTTTCTACTTACTTTATCTTTTGGTAACTCTAATGATTTCATCCAGACTTGTGGAGCAATGAACTTAGTTTCTATCTTATTAGCTCCCAACAGACCTTGCCAAATCCCATAGTTAGTACCGAATTTAAACACACTGCTACGACCATCGCTTGGGAATGCGTGTACTTGTTCAATGTATGCAGTAATTGGAATGGTACTTTCCCATGTCATTCTGTATGGTTCTAATAATTCTGCCATTTCTTGAATTGTTTGTGGGCATTTATACATTTCAATTATTTTATCTCCATTGATAAACACTATACCTCCACTTTTACCCGGGTCTATACCTATTGTAATCATTAGAAATCCTTTCTTTCTGTGTAATTATGTCTTGTAGTGTATGTTTTCTTTTTATAATAATGTTTCTTCTTTTTAGTAGGAACATATTTATCTCCAATAATCTCACCATCAAAAACACTAATTACTTTAATAGTTAATGCATTACCTGCTTCATTACCTATTGCTGTATTATTGTATTGTTTGCATCCAATATCAAATGTATCTGTAGGTATTGATTTGGGTTTGCTACCATGAACAAGCTCGAACCAATAACAAGTTCTGTCATGCTCATAGTAGCATCCATTACAAGATTTACTTTGAATCATCTTTTGCAAGTTTGTCATTCATATAGAATTTACAACGATTACCATTAAATCCAACTTGATGAGTTCCTATTCTACCATATCTACTTTTAGCTACAATAATCTCACTCTTATGTTGGTCATATCGTTCACTATCAAAGTTATGTCCATAGAATACAAACATAGCAGACTCAGCAGTTTGTTCTATTACACCACTTTCTGCGTAGTCACTCATTCTAGGTCTAGGGTCAATACGTTTCTCAATCTCTCTGTTTAACTGCGATACTAAGATAACACTACAATCTTCAGATTTAGAAATCCATTTGTATTCTTGCATAATCTTTTCTATCTCAAATCGTCTACCTTCTTTAATACCATCTACTTGAATCAATTGTATGTAGTCATCGATAACAACATCTGGTTTGTGTTTAGATATTTCCCTAAGACAATCATCTAGACTTCGTATGTTATCATACATTGTTAGATTTTTGTATTTGTCTTTCATTATATCAGATGTTATTTCAAACTCATCTTTACTATTATCATCAAGTTCATTTCTACGAACATGACCATACTCAAGACCTTTACTTTCCATTACTACCATTTTCTTAAGCATTTCTGTGTTAGACATCTCACGATTAAATAGCATAACATTGTATCCCTGATAGATAAGTCCACGAATTATATTAATAATAAGTGTAGTCTTACCATGGCCGGGCCTACCTCCAACAACAGTAATCTCTTTACGAGTCATACCACCTGCGAATGAATCAAGATGTGCCAGATTAAATGGTATTAGATTAGAATCTTGTTCCATTACTCTTTTCATATCTTCAATAAGTACATTCATATCTACTTGTTTAGATGGCTGTATGTTCTTTAGTTCTTGAATAAGTTTGTTATGCTCACTCAATATTTCTTTTACACTGCCATTACTATCGTAACTAGCATCTACAAGTTTAGTTGCTGACTTTGCAGTTTCTCTTTGTATGTATTTCTGCCATACTATCTTTGCATAGTTTTCAACATTAGCAGTGCTTGGTGCAAAATCAGTAAGTCCAGTCATAAAGTATGCAAGTTGCTTACCACATAGTTCTTGTACTTTTTCTGATAGAGTAATAAAGTCTATATCTATTTGGTCTTTATATAGTTCTTTAAATGCAATCCATATATCTTTACAATCATTATTATAAAATGCTTCATCATCTCTTACCCATGCCATAGCAATTTCTTGCTCTCTTGAATCACCTTTAATTATACATCCAAGTAATGCTTTTTCAGCATCTTCAGATTGCGGTAGTTGTTTTAGTTCTTCGCTCATTCGTTCTCCTTAAATATATTTATTTGTTGTGCTGGTTCATAATTTATTATTACATATTCCTTTCTACCTTTTTGCCTAGCATCATCAGTAGCTCCTACGTATTTCCAATCAAGAGTCCTACAATCAAAGTCTTTATACATCTCAGCAACTTCTTCTCTGTAATCATAACTAACCATAAATTGACCACCAGCATCGTGTATCTTCTGTACAGATTCTCTTAGTCTTTCATGGTCTTCCATTGTAAAACTATGATTATAATATGTACCTTTTTCTGTTGCTACAATATATGGAGGGTCAAGATACCAGAAATCACCTTTTCTAGGCTTATATCTATCAATAAGCTCGGCAAAGTCTAAGTTTTCTATTGTTGCTCCTCCTAAAAACTTTCTTGAATATGTCAATTCTGCTTCCCAATCTTTATTCATATCTTTATTCATAGAGAAAGGAGTGTGAATTAGTTTGTTAAAACTATATCTTATACAATACAGATACTTAGCAGCTTGTAATGGGTCAGGTATCTCGAATGTATGATTCTCATCTCTTATCTCTCCCTTGAAATTTAAGAATAAATCACGACTTTTGGGAATCCAAAATAAATTATCTATTAGTTCTTTTCTTTTTAATATTACACTCATGTAAAGATTTACAATATTTTTATCTTTATCATTAAGTACGTTCCATTTTGCTTTAACTTTTCTAAAAAACATAGAAAGTCCGCCTGCAAACACTTCTATATACCTCTCATGAGGGGGCAAAAGAGGAATAAGTTTCTTACTCATCTCATATTTACCCCCATAATAAGGAAGTACAATTGGGCAATCGTACCAATCTAGACTAGGCACTAGTTACATTTACCTTTGCCATTTTACATATCTTAGCATAGATTCTTGCTTCTAACTTATGTGTAGCTTCTGCTTTTCTATCCATACCATGAGTTGCCACATTAGTTGCGACATTTAATAGGTCCCATAGATTATTAGGATTCTCTGCAAGTAATAGATTGGTAATATAATCTGATGATTGCAATGGAAACATCTTAAGAATATCTACAATATGAGATTGTTTCACTTTTGTTTCATGTATAACAGGAAACTCATGCTTCATAATCATCTTTGTTTTCTTAATTGTTTCTTCAATTACACCTTCAATGTCTTGCAATTCCATGTTTTGTATGATATGTTTGTTCTTATATTTTTCAGCAACAACACCAATAACTAATCCATTTGTACAAACGAGTCTAAATGCTCCAGCTATAATGTTTAATCCAACAGTTCCATCGTAACTATTTGCCCATACTATTTCTGGTGTGCATATATCTCCGTTACTAATAGTTATTTTGTGTTTATCAAACTCATACTTTACAATACTTCTTGCTCCTTTACCAAATGATTGAACTTCTTTTATTGTACCACTTTGCTTACTAATTATATTGTCAGACTTTTCTACTATCATAGAATTATCAATTAGTTTGTAATTATCTGTCATGCAAGAAAGTATATCTCCAGTATCTTCTCTTACAATAAATTTATATCCAGTATCTTTAGTATCTCTGTGTGGAAGTTTGCTAGTTATTCTAGCTGGTACTTCTTTAACAGGAAACATTATGTCTTGTATATTTGCTTTCATTATTTCTCTCCTACTTTTTCGGGATTATAAACTTGTCCTATATCATCTATTACAATAGAATCATTTGATTCATTTAATTTACTTATATATAATTGTTGTAAATTATCTAATTGATTTTCATCTCTTGCATTTGTTATCATCCCTTGTTTTTTTATTTTATTTTTTAAATGTTCAATTGCTCTTTCTATTTTTTTTAATTTCAATATTACTCCTCTATTTTTATTATCGGTGGAACTCCACCAATTCTTCTACGTTCTAGTTCTTTTATTGCTTCGTTATCTTGTCCTAATGTTTGTAATATTTTCTTAAGATAAGGAAACCCTTTACCTTGATTATGATGTCCTCCTTGATAGTATTTTTCAATACCATAGTCTATAATCTTATCATCTATTTCTTTTATACCCACAAGAAACTTCCAATATTCTGTTCTGTTTTGTGATGGTATCAGGTCATTGATAAGTGTTGCTATGTGATTGATTTTATTTCTGGTATACTTACTTCTACTTCTAAGCATTTCAGACATCTCTTTACCCATCTTATTACCTCTGTTGTAAAGGTCAAATCCACACGAAGGACACTTGCTAAATCTATTTGTTCTATAAGAAGCCACTTGCTATTTTCTCCTTGTAATCTTGTGCTTGTTGATTTTGTATTCTAAGTTCTGCTTCTTCTTCTCTTTCTTTCCAAAATACTTTTAATATATCACATACTTCTTTACCTCTAAAACCATCGTCACCTATTGCAATATCTACTGCAAGTTTAATCTCTTCTAATGAAAAACATTTTTCCATTTTCTCTCCTTTTTTTATTTTTTTACTCTTGTTCTCTTTCTTAATTTTTCCAATCCCCAAGTTATCCACCATCCATTACCATGTTCATTAAATAATTTATCTCTTTCTATGAGATATTCAGATTCATTTTTATATATAAATCCTCTTTTACCATTCTTCATTCTATCATAATAAGACATCATGTAACTACCTCTACCTCTGTATCTAATCCCCATCTTTGCTCGTTCATATAAAAAGGGTCTTTTGATTTATGTTTAGTAACATATACACTTACTGAACTTGGTGTTTTATTTAATACTATTGCTTGTGTTTCTGAATTATATACTTGTATAAGTTGTCCTTCATTGACATCTTTTAAGTATATTGCACCTGTCGGAGGTTTCCAAACTGGTTTATCTTTTAATGCTTTAATCGCAAGTTTCGCAATACGGCGCTTGACCTTGTTCCAATGATTCATTATTGTTCTCCTCTACTAGTTTATTTAAATCTCTTTTTATTTTTACTAAGTCATCTTTTATTTTTGTTAAGTTATTACTCATTTCCATATTGCTAAATATTTCCGCTGACCTTGATGCATGGACAAGAGATATTATTATAGTTTCTATTTCTGATTTAGTAAACTTTATAGTTGCTGTTGATTCATTCATTTCTATACCTTTATTGTTTTATAATTTGAGGGCGGCCGTTCTTGGTAGTAGAAGAGAGAAGAGAGACTTATATAAATAAGTACCGCCCTCTATCTAATTTACAACCAATATGATTAAAGTAAAAGAGGGAGTTTGGCGCCAACCAATACAATGCAATCAGAGTCCAATATACCACATACTAGGACACAACTATCAGCCTTTCAAATGACTTCTTAAAAAGATTGTCGAAAGACATTATTGTTTAACTCCCCCTTATTATTTACTTATTTTAGAATGGCACGTCAGAGTCTAATTCATCAGCAGAAACATTTGTTCCATTTTCCCAAATCTTTACACTTGAGACTTTGAATGTAGACCTAACATCTTGCTCATTAGGAGGTAAGTGTTTAGTCTGTGAAGTTACGTAAGTTTCTTTCTTTAACTTTACTAAAACTGCTTTACCAACTACATCTTCTTCTTCAATCTGAACAAGTTTCTTTACTTCTACTCCATCTATTTTATCTGATTCTAATTCGACATTAAGATTTTCTAATAATTCAAAATATCTAGAGTTTTTACCACTAGAAGAACTATCAAGAAATATAAATGTACCATTATCTCTATATATCCTATCTTTTAAATGTTCACATGATGAATATTCATGCTGACCATCGTTATCTAGTTTAGGAATGATATTACCTTGTGAATCTGTTGCATAATTGTATCCATCCATTTCAAATAATGGTTGATTACAATCTTTTACTTCAGATGCTATTTTATATTGCATATTAATAACAATAGCAGGACCGGCTTTTGTATTTACTTCTCTAGTATCAAGAGTTGTAATATGAGCAGGGTATTCACCCTCTTCAACTGGTCTCCAAGCATTGCTTTCTTTCGGGTTATATACTGCGTCTAGTGTTTTTGGCATTATTTATCCTTATCTTTTTTTAGTGTTGCATATTTAGTTACTAGTTTATTGTATTCTTCTACAAACTTAGTTTGCTTATCATCAGGAGTAGTATTTTTACCACCTCTCATGTACAACATTGGAGTAACTTCTTTCTTATCTTTAGTTATAAAGACATATGTAGGTGTAGACTTACGTTTACTAATTCCACCAGATTTCTCTAATGATTTAGTAGCTGCATCTGACAGTATGCCTTTCTTTCTTAAGGCTTCTATATTGCTTTGTTTTTGCATTATTGTCCTCTCTTTCTTTCTGTTATTGTGAATGTGTGAAATGATGGATTAATAGTTATTTGTCTTTCTTCAGACGTTTTAAATACCATCATTGGTTTACCATTTAAAGGTGTTGTTCCAATATATTTAACTCTATTCCATTCATTGCCATTACTAAGTCCTATAGTGTATAAATTATCTTTTATTAATAATGGTGTATTATTTAAATCAAGTTCTCTCATTTACTCTCCTTTTGCTCTTTTACTTCTCTTTCTAGTTTAGCGAATGATGCTTTGTAATTTGCAGTATTTATAGTATCATCTTCTATTAGCTCTTTGATTTGCTCTAGTTTCTCTTCACTTATTTCTGAAGCAAGAACTAGTATGTCACTCTTTTCTAAATCAGATAATTCTAAATCATCTACTTGATTACGATAAACATCATCTGCAATGTTCATATACATATTAAATGCTTTCTTAATTGCATCTGTATTAGCTGCTTTAACATCATTACCAATATCGACAAAGTCATTTGTACCTCGTTGCTTTTGTATACGATGAGATGCTGTTACATCGCATTCTCTCCAGATACCTTCATCATAAAACTTTAGTCTACCATGCACAACGTATGCTTCACTACCTAAGACTTCTGTGTTTACAACTTTCCAACTCCAACCTGGAAATTCTTTATCTGCAATCTCTCTCATGTAAGAATACTCTACATATTCCATACCCATTTTCTTTTTAATAAATGGTTTAGGAGTTTTAATATTAGATACATTTTTGTGCTTATCAGTTATTGCTTTTCTTACAAGTTCAATACTTTCTAAGTTCTCTATTTGTATTATATCGTTCATTTTTGTTCCTTTATTTTAGTTTACTTGGACATATTGTTTTATAGTTACAATACTTACATTCCCAATCTTCGTATGGTACACCAAATTGCCAACCGGGTCTTAATTTTTCTTCAAACAATCCATTCTTCATAGTAGATGCTAATGATTTAAGCTCATCCCAATAGTCTTTTGCTTTATCAATCCATTCATCTGCATATACTTTTACTTCTCTAATCATGCTAGTATTCTTATTATAAAATACTAAAAACATATTTAATTCTTTTACATCTAACTCTTCTTTGATTGCCATACCATACGTTGCTAATTGCATACGATACTTATCAAACTCAAATACAGGTTGTCTGTTTTTCTTTATACCAAACATAGTAGACCACTTGTAAGCAGCTGTTGTTTTAAGGTCGTAGAGATTAAAGACTTTATCTTTTTCTATATATTCACCAATATCAAGCGTTCCTGTTATATTATATTCATCAAGATTTACTTTATATTCTGAAAATATAGTTTTTCTTTTTCTGTTTACTAATGAATCATGTTCAAAGCGATGTTTCATTGCTTCTTCAAAATCTTTATGAACAATTGTACCAAGTCTTAATATCTTATATGAATTATCATCCATATCATCTTGTGGATAATCTTCAAGTCTATACATTTGTTTACGATAACAACTACCTGCTGATGATGCATGAAACTTACCATCATTCCTTGCTTCAGCATTTTCTGCATTTTTATACTTTAAAAAATTTAAATATATATCATGTATATTCATACTCTCTCCTTTATCTAAATTTAACAATATCTTAAGTTACATACAACAGAATAATGTAGAACAGAGGCCCGAAGGAATAGAAAGCCCCTGCTCTACCACGGCGTTAGCCAATATTTACTGTGACTGTACCATACCTATCACCAAATAACTTAGAACATATTCTACAATTTTTATGTGTCACTTCTCTTTTATCACCATCAGCTACTCTTTCAGTATATATGTTTCTATAAGTTTCTTCTTTATGTTCCATGTATTTTTGTTCGCACAAACTACAAAAGTATATTGTACTCATGAAGCTGCTAATCCCCAAAAGAAAAATGCTCTGATGTTACGTTTACCTTTGTAACCTTCTTTCTCTTTTATTGCTTTCAATACTGCTCCTTTTATTTCTATACAGTTCCATAAATCCCATTTAGTTCCATCCATTGTATTATCTACAAATTTCCAAAACTTTTTTGTTCCATATCTAGGATGTTCTTTCACTATTTTAAATCCACCAGATGTAGATATTGTACCATTATATCCATCATGCCCATATTCATATTCTGCTTCTTCTACTAATTTATCATATGCCTCTCTTGCGCTTTTAAATCTACCTAATGCAAAATCTGTTCTATCAAATGCTCCCATTATTTTATCTCCTCACTTAGTTTATATAAGTCTTGTTGCAAATTATCAAAAAGATTTTCAATATCTTTACACAAATCAATCATTGATTGGTATTGTATATTTAGTTCATTTGATAGGTTTCTGATTTTATCTAACTCTTTTTCTACTTGTTTATCCATATTTTACCTCTAGTTTATTATAGTTTCTTATGCATTGATACCATTTGTTTTTATCTAATGTAGACATTGCTCTTGCTTGCGGACTAAGCAT
>VTLG01016214.1_pt1 | contig 51131 bp, 50 predicted proteins | sample 4694571 | NCBI WGS metagenome assembly VTLG01 (sample SAMN12604809, study PRJNA352737) | marine metagenome | biome: ENVO:00000447; feature: ENVO:00000209|ENVO:00000569|ENVO:01000036; material: ENVO:00002151; isolation source: viral sequences binned using virsorter ... | reverse complement strand
TGTCTTACAATCTTGATACTAAGATATTAAATAGTAGCTATATGCTTTCGTAGTACATTGTTCGAGATTCTCGAACAGTGCAACATGTGGACTCCCTTAACGGTCAGGAGGGGAGTCCATTTTTTTTTACCCAAAAAAATACAAGAAGGGTTTAAGTTGGTCAAAAAATAGTCAAGATAAACCCGTTTGTATTTGGAATTGTCCTAAGGAGACCAGGCGAATTCCACAATTATCAGGCATCGTTTGATGCTTAAAGCAGTGGTTATGGATACCTTGAGGGTCTATATCAGACATACTTGATACCCGTACGTTGATTATATCAACCCAAGTAACTACTTGAACTATCTGGATGGTACCACTACTTGGCTAGTCCGAGGTCGTCAACGAGGCTAGGGGGACAGTTCTCATACTTAAGATTCTAATACCCAAATTACTTAATATTACTAAGAATAAGGAGAAGTTTAATGTCGAATTTTGTGGTACAATATTGCCCTATGAAAGCTTGCCAGCAATGGCGATTAGGGAATAAATGTAGCCTTCATGGATTCGATATAGCCAAAAATATGCAATATGTAGCTAATATGCATGATTCCTCAATTTGTGAAGTGAGACGCCAAATTGATCAATATCGTCTAAAAAATCTACTGGAGGATAACAATGAGCAGAATCAGTGATGGAAGATTAATGCAAATGAGACAAGAAATACTAAAAGATTTATATACAGCTACAGAAAAAAGGTTAGCAGATAGAGCCGTAGAAATAGCTAAAAATTCTCGACAATGTTGGCTTAGCCCATATGAGCCTCTATTAAATCAATTACCAGATTCATTAATTGCTAAATACCCAAGTTATCATGTAAATATTCAATATCCCTGGGACAGAACATTTAACAAAGAAGATCTACAAACTTCGCAAGTACCAAGATTTGCTGATAATACTTGGGAAAATCTAGATTATATACAAGAAAAATGGCAAGTTACATTTTCTACACCAACAGTTAATCCTTTAGCTATTAATACTTATGGCAATACAGAAGCAGAAACTCAACAATTACATTCTAATGTACGTGAAGATGCTGAGAAACTTTGTAAAGAAAAAATAAAATTAATACGAGAAAAATCACGTATGCAAAATTATTTACAAGATTTAACTGCTAAAAATAGGACTCATAAACAATTACGAGAAGTACTTCCTTCCAGTTTTCATCGATATCTACCTGCAGAAACAGTAAAAAGAAAAGCTATTAAAAAAGAAGCAAGACATGTAGAAGTCCCAGATTTCCTAGGAGAACGCCAAACAATTAATTTATTGGAGGATAACTAATGTTTGAAGTAAACGCAGATCAACTTAAAACATGCCTTATCGAAGACCTTAAAGTAGGTCTTACTCCGATGGTAGCTTCTAGCCCAGGTATGGGCAAATCAGATATTATTCGATCTATAGCTAAAGAATTTAACCTTAAGGTTATAGATTTCAGGGTATCCCAATGTGAACCTGTGGATATGCAAGGCTACCCAGGAGTAGTTGATGGAAGAATGACTTTCCATATACCAGAATATTTCCCAATTGAAGGAGATCCAATTCCTGAGGGAAGAGACGGTTGGTTACTATTTCTTGACGAATTTAATTCAGGAAATAAACAAACTGAAGCTGCAGCTTATAAGCTAATTTTAGATAGAGAAGTATATAAATATAAGCTACATGACAGATGTTTAATAGCAGCTGCTGGAAATTTAACTACAGATAGAGCAATTGTAAATACTCAAAGCACAGCTACTACATCCAGGCTAACTCACTATCGAATGCAGGTAGACCATAAGGTATGGATTGGCTGGGCTAATGAACATAATATCGATCATAGAATTATTTCATTAATTAAATTTAAACCAGAAATTCTACATAAATTCGATCCTCAAACTAATGAACTAACATTCCCTTGTCCTCGTACATGGGAGTTTGCTTCAAAGATTCTAACAGGTAAAGATAACGTAGATCATGAAACAAAGATTAGGCTAGCCGGAACCGTAGGTGAAGGCGCAGCCGTAGAATTAGCTACTTATTGTGATATTTATCAAAGCTTACCAACTATTGAAGAGATACTTAAAAATCCTAAAACTGGATGGAAAGTGCCTAAAGAACCTAGCGAAAGATACGCAGTAACTACAATGCTAGCTCACAATTGTACCGAACAAATTCTTGAAGAAATCCTAATTGCAAATGGCAGACTTCCAAAAGAATTCCAACCTATAACTCTCAAGGACGTATATAGAAGACGTCCTGAATTACGCGATCATCCCTTAATTAAAGATTGGATTGCTAAAAATGCAGCTAATTTCTTTGGAAATTAATAAGGAGAATTATGTCACTAAATCAAGTGAAAATAATTGAAACATTTTTAACATGGTTAAAGAGCTGCCCATTTAAATGTACTATTTCTTCAATGCAAGGCAGCTTTATACATGTCAAATTTTGGTTAGACGAATTAGAAGTTCCATCTAAAAAGGAGGAGTAAATATGCATTTAAAACCTATGCTAGCTGGTAAAGCTACAGATGAACAAATTTCTAAATTATTTAACAGAACAATTAGTAATAAGTTTGGTGAAATGTACGCATCTCCTAAATTAGATGGCATACGTTGTATGATCCAGGATGGAATAGCATTATCTAGATCTCTAAAACCAATACGTAATAAACATATTCAATATATTTTGGGACGAGAAGAATTTAATGGATTGGACGGAGAAATAATTTCAGGAGATCCTACAGCTCATGATGTTTATCGTATTACTAACGGTAACGTAATGAGAGAAACAGGTACTCCTGAATTTACATTTTGGGTGTTTGATAATTTCTTACATCCTTATTCTTACATGGGCAGACAACATGAACTATATCATATTGACCCCACAGGCATACACCCTAATATTAAAATTCTTAAATCAGTAAGTATTTTTAATATGGAAGAACTACAAGCATATGAACAATACTGTTTAGGTCAAGGATACGAGGGGGTAATTCTTCGTGATCCTAATGGTGCGTATAAACATGGCAGATCTACAGCAAAAGAAGGTGGATTAATAAAAGTAAAACGATTTGAAGACTCTGAAGCTACGATACTTGGTATGGAAGAGCAAATGAAAAACAATAACGAAAAGAAAGTTAACGAACTTGGAAGAGGCCAACGATCTTCTCATAAGGAAAACAAAACTCCTAAGGGAACATTAGGCGCTCTTGTGTGCAAAGACAGAACCACTGGTATTCAATTTAATATTGGTACAGGTTTTGATGATGCTACAAGAAATCAATTATGGAAATACAAAAATGGTTTAATAGGTCAAACCGTTAAGTATAAATCATTTAAAATTGGTGTTAAAGATGCACCAAGACATCCAGTATATCTGGGTATGCGGGATGATTCTGATATGTCTTAGGAGATTATTATGACACAACATGATGCTAAAAGGAGAAAAGGATCACGTAGACGAGATAACAGTAAGCGAGCTAACTATGGAGCTAAATTATTTTTTAAAGTTAAAAGATATGATGGTGATGGAAATCTTATAGAAACTGTTTCTCCCGATGATCTTATGGCACGTCCTATTGGTGCTACTCGCAAGTACAAGACTAAATGGGACAAAAGAACACGCAATCTACAACTTGCTAAAACTAACGGTGAAGGATCTAAAGCAACATGGAATAAGGTAGCCGCAGCAGTGAACAGAGGAGCAAGAGTAGACTATAAAAAGGAGAAAGTATGACAACGGATCTAGAAGGTAAATTACTTAAAGCTAAGATAGAGCTAATGTCTAGGTCTCCTTTCATTTCTACAATAGCATTAAGCTTACGTCATATTATCACTGACAAGTGCACTACAGCTGACGTTTGTGGAACTACTATTCGATACAATCCTACATTTCTAGAAAAACAATCAGTAATACAATTTGCTGGACTTATGGCCCACGAATGTTGGCATGTAGCATTTCAACATCTTGCTCGTAGAGGAAACAGGGATCCACTAGTTTGGAATGCAGCTGCCGATTACGTTATTAATTTTATGCTTACTAAAGCAGGATTTGAAATCCCTAAAGGAGGATTAATAGATCCTAAATACGATGAAGAATGGACCACTGATACAGTTTACGAAGATCTCATGAAAGATAAACAAGATTATAGCAATATAATGCTAGATCTAAATGACAGTGGACAAGAAGACCAAAAATTATCTATAGATTCTGAAATTACTAACATTATTGTTAGAGCTAGAACACAATCTTTAGCATCAGGGAAAAATATTAAGGGAGATATCCCAGATGAAATATTAAGGACTATTGATGAGCTACTAAATCCGAAATTACCTTGGCAGGTTATCCTGCATAAATTTCTAGATACAAGAGTTAAAGAAGAATATTCCTGGGCACGTAAAAATAGAAGATACCATAGTGCCTACATGCCTAGTCTACATAGTCATGGTTTAGGAAATTTAACTTTTGCTATTGATACTAGTTCAAGTGTTTCAGAAGAAGAGCTGCAAGAAATGTTAAGTGAAATTAAAGGAATACAACAAACATTTAATCCAGAAAGTATGCGGATTATTGATTGTGATGCTGAAATCCATGAAGTATATGAAGTAACTCAGGGAATGGATATTTTAGATTTAGATTTTCATGGAGGGGGAGGTACATCATTTCTACCTGTATTAAATTATGTAGATAAGCATCCTACTCATGCACTTATTTACTTTACTGATTTATATGGAGAAGAAGAGATGGATCCTGTAGATTATCCTGTTTTATGGATATGCAATTCTGATCATCCACCGGCTACTATAGGGGAAACTGTTTATGTCGATCACTACTGTCCTACTGTGTAAAGAAAATGCATTAGATAACTATGCAGAAATCTCATCACAATATTTAGACAAATTAGAAGCAGCAGGTATAAGTAAAGGAGACGTCCTGCCTTTACCGCTTATATATAATACAGATACAAAGATAGTAGCCAAAACTGCTAAAGCTTACTTAGATAAGCTTATCGTAAAGATTCCTGAAACAGTTACTAACATGATTATAGCTGATAGTAATTACTTTAAGGTTATTACTAAAAAAGCTAAAGTTTCTGACTATTACGGTGCAGTGCTTAACGGCGCTTATCCCGGTTATGAAAAATACAGCTGTGTATATATTCCAAATTATAAATCTTTATTTAAACAACCAGAAAATATTCGATTAATTGATGCAGGTATTAAAGCAATCACTTCTAATGGTAATACTCAACTCATAAATTCTGCTGAATATGGTTTTGCTCATGGATCTGACAGAGATATTTTGGATCATCTGTACCAACACCAAGTACTCACAGTAGATATTGAAACTACAGGATTGGATTTACATGACAATTTAATATCTATTGCATTTGCATGGACTAAGCATGATGGTGCAGCAATTGATATTTCAATTACTGGTATCTATTGGCTTAAGGATTTCTTTGAAAAATACAGAGGCCAACTCATATTCCATAATGGTTTATTTGACGTAAAAATGTTAGTTCATAGTTTATGGATGGAACATGATAAAGATTATGAAGGGATGATGCGGGGATTGCATAATTTCAAAACTTTTGACGACACCATGATACTAGCTTATTTAGCTAAAAATGCTACTACTCCAATATCCTTAGGATTAAAAGAGATAGCATTAGAGTACGTAGGCAATTACGCTATCGAACTCACCGATATCACCAAACATACAAAAAAAGAAATACTACAATATAATTTAATTGACGCATTAGCTACTTTCTATGCCTACGAAACTTATATAGAACAATTATCTTCTGAAGCTTATCTAGAAATATTTAAACCTAGTTTATATACTTTAACCAAGATGATGCTGATTGGATTACCAATGAGCTCAGAACGAGTAATGGATGTTCATAATATTTTGGAAGCTAAAAATAAAGTACTACATGAACAAATTCAAGAAAACAAACATGTTAAAAAATTCACTAAAACTTTACAAAGAGTAGCGTGTACAACAGCTAATTCTAAATTAAAGAAATTAGTTAAAACTATAAAAGAATTTTATGACGTTCAGTTTAATCCAAGTAGTCATCAACAATTAGCTCTTTTATTATTTGGTCATTTAAAATTACCAATATTAGATAAAACTAAATCCGGAGCACCTGCTACAGGAGGACAGACACTTAAAGATTTAGCAAATCATACTACAGACCAGGATATTCTAGATTTATTAGAATTTATTCAGGAATTATCTGAAGTAGACAAAATTGATGGGACATTTATTAAAGCTTTTATGAAAGAAACTGATGTCCTTCATGGCAATCTAAAATTAGGAGGAACTCAATCAGGAAGACTATCCAGTAATTCTCCTAATCTAACAAACCTTCCAGCCCATGGCTCTATGGGAAAACTTATTAAAAGTTGTATAGTAGCCCCAGATGGTTGGTTGTTTGCAGGTGCAGATTTCTCAGCTCTAGAAGAACGTATAGGAGCTATTCTAAGTAAGGACCCCAATCGAATTAAGGTATACACCGACGGCTATGATGGGCATTCACTAAGAGCTCAAACATATTTCGCAGATCAAATGCCTGATATAGATCCAACAGATGTAGATAGTATCAATTCTATTCAAAATAAATACCCAGAACTAAGACGTAGATCTAAAGGACCTACCTTTGCTCTACAATATATGGGCACAGCTTATACTCTTCATAAGAGAACCGGATTTCCGATGAATCAAGCTACTAAAATTGAGAAAGCATTTCATGAATTATATAAAGTATCTAAAGAATTCAATAAAAAGAATACACAATTTATGGAAGAACATGGATACGTAGAGTGCGCATTTGGTTTAAAACTAAGGACTCCAATAATATCGCAGTGTATTCTAGGCAATTCTAGAACACCACACGAAGCAGATAAAGAAGCTCGTAGTGCTAATAATGCAATAACTCAATCCTGGGGGATGCTACTTAATAGAGCTATGAATGCAACTAACCGGCGTATAGAAGAAGCTGGCCATAGCCAGGATATTCTTCCATGTAATATGATCCACGATGCTGGTTATTTCATAGTTAGAAATGACCCACATTATATTAAATTTTTAAACGATATACTTATCGAAGAAATGGAATGGAACGATCATAAAGTGATTAAATCTGTAGATGTTCCTATGAAAGCTACGCTAGAAATAGGTAAATCTTGGGATACATTAGTTCCATTAAATAATAATGCAACACTAAAGGAGATTTATGAACTTTTCACAAGATCAGCTTGATGCGATAAGTGGTATATGTGACACGTTACAACTTCACCTAATATCTTATACGCATAAAATAGCTGTTCTTACCGGATCGGCGGGTACTGGTAAGACTACCGTAATAGGAGAAATTATAGAACGAGCTAAAGATATTAACGATATGATCCCAGTAGCTTTGTGTGCAAGCACTCATAGAGCAGCTCGTGTACTAGCCGATACTATAGTATTAATTGGAAAGGACCAAACTACCACTGCGCATAAATTATTTAAACTACGTCCTACTGTTAGTGCTTCAGGTAAAGAATTAATTACATCTTCTGGCAGTTGTAAAATTAAACCAGGATCTTTAGTTATTATTGACGAAGCTTCTATGATTGGTAATTCATTTTTAAAAGCTATCGTAGATATAGTTAAGAAAAAGAATTTAAAATTACTATTTGTAGGAGATAACTATCAACTTCCTCCTCCAAAAGATAAATGTTGTATCTTCGATGGTTCATTACCTACCTTTACCCTTACTACAATTCACAGACAACTTAAAGATAATCCAATTCTAGCTAAAGCTACCGAATTTCGTGAATATATAAAAGGAAATATTAGTGTCGAACCTACACTGGAAAGCTTAGTTAATAATAATGGAAACGGTATTCATGTATTACCACATACAGATTTTGTATCGAAATTTGTTAGTAAATATATGAACTATACTGTAGGAACTTATGTGGATGTGCCTCTATGTACATATACTAACGAATCCGCAATTAATTATAATGCTATGATTCGTAAAGCTTCATATTTTTTAGAAGATGTAGTGCAACCTTTTTATCCCGGGGAAATACTAATTGCTAATAGCGTAGTGATGGAATCCGAAAAAATAATATTAACTAATAATGAAACAATCCGCGTTATGCAATATGAAGATGCAGAATATATGGGTATTCCTGGCTATTTAGTAACAGTACGAGGAGACTTTTGTGAGTATCTTAAAACTGATGTTAAAAAAGTATTCTCACCTATCACGCCTACAGCCGCTAATAAAGTTTTAGCTGAATATAAGAAACAAGCTATCAAAGAAAAAGATAAATCACATTGGGTACACTATTATGATATTAAAAATGCTTTAGCAGATTTACGCCCACCTTTTGCAGGTACGACTCATAAAGCTCAAGGTGGAACATTCCCAGCTGTATTTATTGACAAAACAAATATAGATAAATGTAGAGATAAAATTACTAAAGCACGGCTATTCTATGTTGCTTTAACTAGAGCCAGCGAAAACGTGTATATAAACTCATGAAAAAATATAAGTATTTATGTATAGGTGGAATCATTAATCCTAATATAAAAGATCAATGGCTTCCTAGATGGTACGATATACCATTTGACGAATGTTTATTCAGAAGAGATTGGGTGGATTCTAGCGGTACAATAAAAGATTGGAAAAAAGCAGCTGAAGCAGACTGCGTAATGTTATTAACAGATCTGCCTAAAGGTACTAATTATAAACAACATTTAAATATCCTTAAAACAGAAAGGTTAATATATGGCATTTGAATTTACAAATAAGAATAATGTGTCATTACCATTAGCTGTATTTCTAATGCATGACAATTATGACTATGATAATAGATCTAATTCAATCAGCGCTACAGGTTTACTTAAACCCTTACGTGAAATAGTATTACGAAAGCAAAATCCTGAGTCACAGAAAACTGTAGAAGTCTCAGACTTAATAGCCTCAACTATGGGTAATGCTTTACATTCAGCATGTGAAGCTGCATGGTCAAATCGAAATAACGTAGTAAAAGCTTTGGAATTATTTGGGGCTTCTGACAATGTTATAGATACTCTCAGAGTTAACCCAGAAGAAGTAAACCCCGGGGAAATACCAATTTATATAGAACAACGAGCTGAAAAAGAACTCGACGGATTTATCATTTCTGGTAAATACGATCTAGTTATGGAAGGAACTGTTCATGACTATAAATCTACAAGCACATGGGCTTATGTTAATCAAAGTAATAAAGAAGACTATATTAAACAAGGAAGTATTTATAGATGGTTAAATCCAGATAAAATTACTAATGATTATATACAAATTCATTATTTATTTACAGACTGGAGTATTGCAGAGAAACGCAAATTTAAAAAAGAAAGCTATAATAAAGAAGACTACCCCTCTTTAAAAGTAGCAACTAAATCTTATCCATTATGGAGTATTGAAGAAACTGAAAATTTTATTAAACAAAGATTGCAGGCTATTACTAATGCAATAGCATTACCTCAAGAATCATTACCAGAATGTACTAATGAAGATCTTTGGATTAGAAGAAATACTGAAAAATATAAATATTATGCTAATCCAGCTAAAACAGATAGAGCCAGTAAAGTGTTTGGATATGATAAATATGAACATCCAGAAACTGAGGCTCAGGTACATCTAGCTGAAAAAGGAACTGGAATAGTTAAACACTTTCCAGCTATGGCTATACGATGTAAATACTGCTCAGTTCAGCCTATCTGTTCACAAGCTGCAAGTATGTTAATAGAAGGAAGGTTAGATTTATAAAATTAGGGGGACAATAGTCTTAATGAGGAGCCTTAGAAGCTTAGCCCGTAGGAGTTGGGAGTTGCGGTCGCTCCGTACCCTGTAAAACTGATACTCTGGAAGTAAAGGGTTTATGGCCTGCGAAGCCGAAAGTGGAGGCGGTAGATTCTTGAGATTGTTGAGCAATGTATATTCTAGTAAGCCGGACTGCGTATCCGTAACTAGGATTACATTGCTACTCCTCTTACTAATTGGTTGGCCGAGAGCTAATACTAGTTTTATGGGTCATTAAAGCGATAGCGATACATTCGCGTAGCTCACTATCCGCCATTCATTTAAAAGGAGAATATATGAATGTACTTAAATTAGCACAGGACATCCTTAGATGTCAGGAAGTAGTTAGTGAAATAACAATTAAGCATTATGGTCAAAATGATTATAAAGAAATGATTAATAGTATATTCAAAGATATATTTCAAGACTATCTTGAATGCCCCGATAAATTAGAACCTCAAGAAAGACGAATTCCCGAAGCAGGACTTGAACGAATAAGAAAAAGTCAAGGGTACGAATCAAACAAATAATTAATGCCCTTGTAGCTTAGCTGGTAAAGCAACTGTATTCTTCTGAGGAGAAGAAACGGTAAGTCGGTGGTTCGAGGCCACCCAAGGGCACACTATATGCGTAAACATAAGAATACTCTAATTGAGGAATTAACTAAATTACTAGAAGAACAAGACCCAAAGGACTTAGATGAAATTTTCGATCTAGTAGCAGAAATGATAAAAGAATATAAGCATTTTCAATCTAAAAAGGAGAAATTATGATTCATGATATTAGAGTATTTAATTCAAAAGGCGAATTGACTAATGTCATTAATGGACAGAAGACGATGGACGCCAAGTATGAACAAATAGCTAAAAGTATTGCAAAGACAGTTTGGGGGAAATCAATAAATAAAGCTAAAAAGGAGAAAAAATATGGATTCTAAAAAAATAATGGACGAAATAAAAAAAAGCATACCTAGATATAAACATCGTGCAAAATATCAAATGTCTCTAAGTGGTCTAATAAAAGCGTTACAGAGAGAACGCGTTGGGCTACTTGTAAAAATAACTGATAAGCATTACCCAGGTAAATCTCATAGTTACTTTGGGTATCATACTGATTTAGCATTTGAACCAGTTGAAGAACCAGTTACTGTTGCTGAATTCCTTAAGGAATGTGAAGACGCCGTAGGAAAATCATTTATAACTGCAGATCATTTTGATGAATTCTACAAAGATCATGTTATGCAAATTAACGCTCCAGTATGGATCTCTACTTTAGGTCAAGCTAGTCAGAAAGCTATTGTAGATCTCGTACCTACTAATGGTTACATCAAACTAGTTACTGAAAATATTGAAGTAGAGGAGGAAGAGGAGGAGGAAGATGGCTCTGAATAAACAGAAAAAACTAGAATACATAGAACAAATATTAGAAGAAGTTCAGAATGGTTCTGTAGATAGTAAAGAAGATTCAATTCTAATCGAAGTAGCTCTTGAATTTGTTAATGACATAAAAGAAGGGAGTTTAGATGAAGGTACTTAACTCTTGTGATAGTAGCGATAAATTAACTCTCCTGTTAAATATACGACAAGGAACACAATCAACTACATATTCAGTTTCTAACTTACCAGCATGGTACGAAATGCTGGGAATATTCACACTTTATTGTATTGTCGCTATATCCATGTTTTATGCTGGCTTATGGATTGCAAGTAGATACATGTCACCAGGAAGATAATATGACTGATAATGAAATGACAGATGAAGAAATCATAAAAGATAGAGCTAATAAATATGGTCCAGCTAAACGTTGTTTTGAAACATGGGCAACTATGTGTGAAACACTTAATCAATATGCTAAAGAATCAGGCAATATAAATCCTGCACATTTGTATGCTCTAAAAATGAATTTATTAAAAATTGTAAGATCCGCATGGAACCCAAAGATTGAAGACAATTATAAAGATGGAAGAAACTATCTCACAATTGCACATCAATGTACTGAAGAAAAGAAAGGTCAATAATACATGAAAAAATACCATCCATTTTCAGAAAGAATAGTCGATATTTTAACTAAGAAAGTTAACAGCGACAATCGACATTTCTTTAGAATTTTAACCTGTTATTATCTATCTAAAATCGCTTCAATGATGCGATGCAGAATTCAGACAAATGATAGAGATATAATTCCAGTTAATACTTATGTACTCAATTTGATGGTATCAGGTACAGGTAAAGGACACTCTACTAATATTCTAGAAAGAGAATTCGTAGCTTTCTTTAAAAAAGATTTTCTTAATAATGTATTTCCTAAAGAAGCAGATAAAAATTTACAGTTTCTAGCTCAAGAGAAAGCCTCTTGGCGAGTTAATATTGGCCAAACTCAAAGAACTCTCCCAGAAGAATGTGATTATCAATTAGAAGAACTTCAAAAAACTTTTGATAAATTAGGAGAATTAGCTTTTAGCTTCGACAGTGGTACAGCTCCCGCAGTTAAACAAATGCGAGAGAAACTTCTATTAGCTGCAGCAGGTTCTATGAATCTAGAACTAGATGAAGTAGGTTCTAACCTATCCGCGAATACAGACGTACTTAATGCATTTCTAGAATTATACGATGTAGGCTTAATTAAGCAGAAGCTTATTAAGAATACTCAAGATAGTATTCGATCAGAAGAACTACCTGGTAGTACTCCCACTAATTTAATGATGTTTGGTACACCAACTAAGTTATTAGATGGTGGAAAGATAGAAGAAGAATTTAAAGAATGGTTGGACATAGGATATGCTCGTAGATTGTTATTTGGATATACGACAGAGACTCATAGAACTAAATATGCATCAGCAGAAGAACGTTATCAACAGATGACTGATCCAGATATAGCTAATGAAATGGAAGATATCCAAGAAACATTCGCAAGCTTTGCAAAAAGACCAGTTAATTCAATTCTTCAAATGTCAAAAGAAAACCATATTCATTTACTTGAATATCAAATGAGATCTGAAGAAGCAGCAGACGATATGAAAGATCATATGACTATTCAAAAAAATGAATTAAATCATCGTCACTATAAAGCATTAAAATTAGCAGGAGCCTACGCTTTTGTAGACAATGAAACAGAAATTACTACAGATCATCTAGATTACGCAATTAGTGTAGTCGAAGATTCAGGAGAAGCTTTTCATAAGCTTATGAGAAAACAGGGCTCTTATGAACGTTTAGCTCATTATTTAGCTGACATGGATACTGAAGTAACTCAACATGAACTAATGGAAGAATTACAATTTTATAAAGGAAGTGAAGTTCAACGAGCAGAATTAATGAGCTTAGCTATGTCTTTTGGCTATCGTAATAATATAATTATTAAAAAACGAGAGATAGACAATATAGAATTTTTTAAAGGTGAAACTTTAATTGAAACAGATTTAAATAGTTTAACCGTAGCTATTAGTAAAGACATAGCTTACGATTATCAAATTGATCACCCGCCTTTCGACCAATTTTATAAACTTACTACAGCTGATGGTTATCACTATACTGCCCATTCATTTATAAATGGCCATCGTAAAAGTGAAAATATTATTCCTGGATTCGATCTACTTATATTAGATTGTGATGGTGACGTTAAGATGAGTACAGTTAAAGTATTGCTGGAAGACTATACTTTTTTAATGTCTACCACTAAAAGACATACTGAAGAGGTAAATCGATTTAGATTAATATTGCCTTTATCACATAGACTTAAACTAGGTACTCATGATTATTCTAGATTCATGCGTAATATACTTGATTGGTTACCATTTCCTGTAGACGAAGCAGCTAAAGATATCTCTAGAAAGTGGGCTTCACATCCTGGTAAATACGAATATAACCAGGGGAATGTATTAGACGCGACACTATTTATACCAGAAACTAAGAAATCCGATGAAATCAAAGCTAAGCTTACAGCTACTGGCGTTGGTAATATTGAGCGTTGGTTTATAAACCATACTACAACAGGTAATCGAGCTAATCATCTCTACAGATATGGGATGGTATTAATAGATGCTGGCTTAGGTTTAGGAGAAATTGTAGAAAAATTAGAAAATTTTAACAGTAAACTGGAAACTCCATTACCTGAGGATCAATTTAGAAATAGTACTGTTAAGTCTATTAGTAAAGAACTAACTAAACGAGGAGAAAACATCACATGATTAACGACCATCTAGTATTAGTATCAGGTAAATCTGCTTCAGGTAAAAGTGCTAGTTTAAGAGCTCTTGATAAACCTGAAGGAGTTATGTATTTAAATTGTGAAAATGGTAAGAAATTACCTTTTAAAACAAAATTTAAAGAATTAGTAGTTACAGATACTAACCAAGTATATCAAGCATTTGCCGAAGCAGAAAAACCTGAACACAAAGATGTACATACCATAGTAATAGATAGTCTTACATATTTAATGGATATGTTTGAAAGTACTAGAGTACTAACTGCTACTGATTCTAGAGCAGCTTGGCAAGAATACGGTCAATATATGAGACGATTAATGTCACAGATAGTAGCTAAGTCTACTAAAAATGTAGTTTTTCTAGCTCATACTGCAGACGTTTTAAACGAATCTGAAATGATTAACGAAACTATAGTTAAAGTTAAAGGTGCCTTAAAGAATGTAGGCATAGAAAGTTTCTTTAGTACTGTTATCTCTACTAAGAAAATGTCTTTAGAGAAACTAAACGATAAGAATGCCAAATCTAAATTATATAATGTTACACCTGAAGAAAAAGATTTAGGATTTAAATATGTATTTCAGACTAGGATAACTAAAGACACTATACATGAACGTATGCGAGCTCCTATGGATATGTGGAAAGCAACAGAAACATATATTGATAATGATTTACGACATGTAATTAATCGACTTCATGAATATTATAAATAAGGAGATTTATGAGCCATCCAGGTAACGATGAAATTATAGATATTAAGCGAGATAGTCAAACTAATCCACTAGATCCAAAACGATATGCATTAATTGATGAGATGGTACATCATGCTACTAAAATGGGCATTGGAGTAGTGCAAGAAATTGCAGAAGAAACCCTTAAAAGAAAACCAGGGTGTACTGTTAAAGAGCTTATGAAAATTCTAGATCAATACCTAGAACAGCGAAACAACCAAGCTAATACTAATGAATAGTTTTAGCTAATTAATTTAAATGAAAGGAAAGACTTATGAGTGAATGGAAACTTCCAGATGATGTAGTAGAACCTTCTATTGAAGGAGCTGGCGGAGGAAATTTTTTATGGGAATCCGGAGTATATGATACCAATATTAAACTAGCCTATTTAACTCAAACCGCTGGTGGTGCTTATTTTTTAAATGTAGAACTTGAAAAAGCTAGTGGAAATTTTGGGCGTATCAGAGACAAGTGGTGTGTTAAATCTGGTGACGAAAAAGGTAACAAAACTTACTATGTAAGTAAAGATGGTAAGAAGCAACCTTTACCCGGGTATCAAACTGCTAAATCTTTATGTTTATCTGTAACCGGAGAAGATTTCGATACTAATATGACCAAAGTAGAGAAAAAAGTAATTAAGGTCTGGGATTTTAAAGAAGGAAAAGAAATGCCTTCTGAATACCCAGTAATTACTAATTTGATTAATCAGAAAGTTAAAGTTGCCGTTCGTCAAGTAATTGAGGATAAACGAACTCAGAACTCCAAGGGAGATTGGGTTGCCTCTGGTGACACTAAACCTGTTAATCAATGTCAATTCTTCGGTAATATAGATACTGGTAAAACTGCTGAGGAGATTACAAAGAAAAAAGATGCTGCTGCAATGGATAGATGGGCTACTAAGAATACAGGCCTAGTTATTGATAAAAGCACTAAAGGTGCTAAAACACAAGACTCTGCTGCAGGCATAATGGGTGATACTTCTCCTCCTGCTCAAGGCTCTTTGTTTGATAAAGAACCTCCTATTTAATGTTTATCGCAGGCATTGATCCGGGGGCTAATGGAGCAATCGCTGTTCTGGATTCAGAGAATCCAGACAGCGTTGCTCTGTTAGATTTAAAGAAAACTACCATTAATAATATTTATAATTGGTTGCACAGCCAATTAAGATTTAGAAGTGGTGAAATCTGGGTAGAAGACATACATTCTATGTATGGTATGTCAGCTAAATCTAATTTTGGATTTGGTAGAAATCTAGGCACTATATTAGCTATTACTGAATTACTTAAAGGAATTCCACCTAAAACAGTTACTCCTAAAGTATGGCAAAAATACATAGGTGTTACTGCTAAAGGTAAAGCTATAAAGAAACAAGTGGCTAAAATAGCTCAAGGCTTATACCCAACGGCTGAATTACACGGTAAACGAGGAGGCTTATTAGATGGAAGATCTGACGCTTTAATGATTGCCCATTATGGATTAAAACATATGGAGGAACAATGAATATAGATATAGAAGCTATTGTACGTGAAGAAATACGTAATCTAATTAGAGAACAACTTAATATTGGCAATGCTGTAAAGGAATACAAAGAAGACATTAAACCTGCAGTATTTCAAATTGAGGAATCTAAGTATGAATACGAATTCCCACGCGAAGGTAAAACACGCCGTAACGCGGAAGAAATGGCATTACACAAGCAGGAGAAAATACTTGAACGTAGACTTACTCCTGAGGAAAAAGGAGAAATCAAAGCTCAACTTCATATGGACGACTCGGCTGAAAATGAGGCTAAAGAGGAAGCTATTAAAAAAGCACGGATAGATAAGATAGCAGCTGAAGGTATGGCTGCAGCTAATAAAGAACTTGCTGAAGAAGCCCAAAATACCAAAGGGGTAGAGGTCAAAGAGGAAGAGATAACGGACTCAGCGGCATCTGACGAGGCCCAAATTCCCAAAACTGGCGATTTACCTATGATTAACCCTTCTTTATTCACTAAATCCAATGACTGAACAATTTAGTAGAGAAACCTATTTTAAGACTTTAAAAATAGTTGAAGAACTTAAAGCTGAAAAAGAACAGGAAAAAAGAGAAGCTGAAGAAGCTGACGAAATACTACGAGGATTATCTTTACCTAGTTCAGATAGTAGTCCAAAAGAACCATTTACAAAAAAACTTAAGGCTTTCTTAATAGCTGCTTTAGTAATAACAGTAGCCTTAATTATTTTAGCAGGTTCTGTAGTAATTATCCCAACTGTACTAGTTATGGTAATATTCTATTTACTATTTTATGCTGCAAAGACATCAATTAAATAAATCTCTGCCTTCATTTTTTACTATATCAAACAAGGTAACATTGTTAGCTTCGTCAAATAGGTCATCTGTTTGAAGCAGATTTGGAGTAAATCTGCCTGCTAACCAGGAACTATTTACATTTCCTAATACAGATATACCAGTAGTATGCTGAACTGCAGCTGCTAGTGCTACTCCTGTAGGACTAGATGCAGCTAACTTCCTAGATGCTCTGGCATTACGAAGATAGTAAGAAAGGAATGACGTGGCTCCTACAGCTTCTAATGCTTCTAATGCTGGGACAAGAGCTTCATCAAATACTACAAATCCATCTAAAGATTCGTGCATTACATCATTAAAAGGTCGTCCTTTTACTTTAGTACCATGCTCAATCATTACGTACCGAGCTAAGAAATCCGTTAGCTGCACTACATGACGAGCATATTGATAAGGCTTACTGCCTTTAGTCATAAATACAAATCTTGCCACATCTCCTAATTCAGAAGGCATCTTATCTATAAACTTCTGCGCTTTCGGGAAAGAATATGGAATAGTCTTCTGTAATTTATTCAACCATCCATCCGTCTGAGCATCATTAATATCCTCAACAATAAGAGAATTTAATCCAGCCTTACTCATTCTATGAATTAGATTACCTTGAATACGATCATCTAATTGACTCACCTCAATAGCTTCTGGACTTGTAACAGTGTCTAAGTTTTGTGATTCAATTTCGTGTTTAAGCGTTGTACGTCTTTCCGTATCTTTACGGTATTTGTTATATTCATGTATACCCTCATAGATTTTATGGAAGATATAATCTAATGGGATCTTCCTCATCATAAGCTGGTAGATATTAGACATCATATTGCCTATGACTACTTTAGGCATAGCAATAACTACTCTGTTTTTACCGTACCCAACAGTTTGTTTAATTGCATGATGAGTTATTCCTGCAACTCTTTTGGCAATACGTTTAGGACTGGTATCCTCCTCTTGAAGCATCTTTAATTCAGATAGATCAAAGGCTTTATAGCCAAATACCTTATCAATAATATCTTCCCTAATAAAGAACTGCCCACCTACTGCATACTCGTTCATATGGTCTCTGACGGCTTTAGGAAGCTTTCTATAACGATCTATGTATGGAGAGTCAGGATCCATAATATCAATCCAATGTAGGTCTGGATTAGCTCTCATCATATCCATTTGTTCATATACTAGAAGCTCTACAGTCTTCTTATCACTCTCAATGGTTTCTTTACGATCCACAGCTGAAGACCTCATGTGAGCAAAAACATGGTCAATTTCTAAATCTGGACGAATAATCTGCTCTACATCTGCATGATTCATCATTACCCGATAATCAGTAATATTCCCGGCTTGGTCTCTAAGAGGACGCATGGTTAATTCGTCATTCCATACTTTGTTTTTATTAGCTTTAGCGTCTCTACTCTTTTCTTTAATAAACTTCTGGACTCTAGCTTGTATTAGATAGAAGTCTGGTTTGCCTTCATTAGGACCTTTTTTATGCCAGAATGCAGGATCTCTAACTAATATCTCAGTTAACGTGGTACCCATGTTTCTCTGGTTAGTTGTAGACATTACACCTGATACATCCGTAACTTCTGGTGTAGTACGCGTAACATACATTGTATCAATGGTTTGTCTACCATCTATCTTCTTTACTGGGTAGCTTTCAGAATAACCTAATTGTTTCATTTCCTTTTTCTGGTCAGCTCTACCCATTCTAATATGAGTAAAATTATCTACACGTTCTACGATATAGCCTTTAACTAGCTGCATTTCATTCTCTTCAAAGTTCTCCGCGTGTACATTCTGTTTATATGTATGATGACTCTTGAGAAGATCACTTATGCCATTACGATCAAAATCAGCCTCAAATTCGGCTTTAGCTAGCTTTAAAACGGCTTTATTATGGGTAGTATCTGTATAATCTAAAGCAGATAACGTGGAATACATATCTAATAGATTTATTTCGGCAGTAGTAGGATTGGTGAAATACTCTGCTGCGATAGTACGTACATTAGTATGAGAATCATCTAGTCTAGTATTTCCTGTAGCAATCCAATATCCTAATTCCTTTGCGTAACTAAGAGGATCTGAGCTATGAGAAAGTTTAAGCTCCGCAGCTATTCTAGCTTTTAGTGTATCTCTTCTGGCTTTACCAGTATGGCCTATAAGATCCACAATCTCAGCAGGGGTCATGGCCCACTCATTACCTTCATTTAAAAGAACAGATAGATCAGTTTGAAATAGTACCCTAGTTAAGGCTACTTTCGTTTTGGCGTCTATTCCATGCTTGTCACCTTCTTTAACTGATTTCCAGATACCCTCTATTTCTTCTTCCTTATTTCCATTAAACCAACTCATTGTAAATGTCTCTGCTTGCTGACGAGCTTTGGATATATTAACTTTTACATAGAGTAGTTGTTCAATCATTTCTTTGGTGAGAGCACCGTCTCCAATTTCACTGGCGATACCTCTCATTGTTTTACTTAATCCTTGATCTATTTTCTGTCTAAGAGCTATAGTTGCGTCATTAGTGTTCATAATGCCGTAAATTCCGCCACCGACAATAGTAGCAGCTTGTCTAAGAACACCTACGTTTTCGCCCTCCTTGCCTTTAATCTTAAGAAGTACATTCTCCCCAGTTCGTTTAATAAATTTATCTGCAGCATCTGCATTATTGTAAGTGTACGCACTTAACCTGTCTAACATACTTTCATGTTTAGCTTGAGTAGCTACTAGATGCTCAGTAGCAGCAAGTATTTCTGCAAATGCATTTTCACTCTTAGCTACGTAAGTTCTGCTACCGAAGGAAGATTTCAAGAAATTCATTATAGAGGTAATAATACCTAGTATCTTATCTAGAATTCCTTCTCTTACAGGTTTAGGCTGAGTCTTGAGATACTCAATTATTTGTCGGTTAGTTGCAGCATAAGCTAAAAATTCATGTAGTCTATTCTTCTCTTTACCCGCAAATACATAATCGTATTGCTTCTTAGCCATAGCTTCATCATTCTTAGAAGGAGTATCAATTCCTGTTAAGAATACTCTCCACGGCTCGCCTTTAAACTTAGGATCTGCACTCAAAGCTCTTTTAGTTTGGAGATAAACTCTATGTACACGATCAGCAATTAAAGGATTTTCTCTTATAGCGAGAGCTGTAGTAGCATGCAGTAATTCATGAACATAAACTTCCTGCGGGGATTGATTAACGTTAAATGGTGCACCGTTACTCAGATTTACTATCATAGCTTTATTAGCTATGTCATATTCACCTTGAGTAATTCCGTTAACTTCCTGTAAGGTTAATTTAATCCCGCCTATCTCAGTAATTCCCTCACCTAAAATATCTAAAACTGTCTCCAAGGTTTCAGTATGCCCAAGCATTTCCTGAGCATTAGCATAGTATTGCGCCGAAAATCCTTTAAATTTGTTAAATAATCTCTTGAAGTTACCTTCTTCAATGCCCCCAAGATCCTCTGGATTTTTAGTTGGAACTTTTGGTAAATCATCCATTGATTTAAGATCATCTTTTGCTGCGTCATTAATGTTATCTTGCAATGGAGGATCTTGAAGATCTTCGATATCTTCTTTTATTTTTATATTTTCTTGTAGTTGTTCGCCTGTTCCAAATGACAGATCACCTGAGCCAACTAGTACAAGTCTGTTTCTTGGCCGGGAAGTAGCAACATATAATGCCTTTACTCTAGTTAGAAAATCAGGACCCCATCTTTTAATTTCTCCTGTTTTTGTGTCTGTACTATCTTGTGCACTACGCATAATATTTTCGTAATCAACATATACAGTATCGTAAGTACTACCTTGTGCTTTATGTGCATTAATTAAATATGCTGCACCTATACCCTCTGTAAACATTTCTTGAGCTATTCTATTTTCTTCTCCACTTCCTTCTTCATAGATCTTGCCCTTTTTCATCGCCTGTTTTATAGCGTTTTTAGAGGTAGGATGTTCTAATACTATGCTGTATGGTTTACCTTTATCTGTTTTAACTTTTAAAATATTTACAGGAATCCCTTCGTAAGTAGGAGAATTGTCTAATATTCCGTCCTTGTAACTAGTATTAGTTTCTTTTTTCAGCTCAGCTACTACAGTTACTTCATCTCCATTATGTAAATCTTTAGTAAATTTAATAGTACTTCCGTCAAGTATAGCTATAGCATCATCTAATACTACTCGTTCACCTACAAGAAAAGGCTTTGTTTCTACATCCCCAGCAAAGAAATCATCAAAAAGTTTTTCACGAATTTTTGCACGAAGCTGTTTAGTTCTTGGATGATCTGCATTATTGTACTGAATGAATTTAACATTCTTTTCATTATTGTTATCTTTAGCTTCTTTATATTCGTTAGCAAAACTTTCAATTGTTGAATCTGTCGGGAATGCCTGTAAACTCTTCATTCCTTTAATTCTTGTAACTTCAGTTTTTTCATATTTAACATTTTCATTATTGATATTTGGTAATATGAAATTTAGATCTGAATTATTCCAGAGTTTTTTATAATTTTCATGTCGTTCATGAATCCACTCTGCAACGTTAGCAAGAATATCAGTAATACCTAAAATAGGATTACCTTCATCCTGTCTCATACGTTGATTAAGTATGGCGTAATGGGCTTTAATATTTATAGGGACTCGTTCTTTTTGGTTAATTTCCATTACAGTGTCGAATACTCGAGCTACATCTACAGTCCCTTGACCGCCCTTTTCTATAGGAGGTAATTGAACATTGTCTCCCATAAACAATAAACGTATATTTAGTCTTTTTGCCATTGAAATTAATTCTTTTGTTTGGCTTTCATTTACCATTGAAGCTTCATCAATAACGATTATTTCAACATCTTCTAAAGACTCTTCTTGTTCAGCAGCTACGTTTTCATTTGTTTCAAATACTTGATACCATTTGCCAGTTTTCTTTCCGTTTTTCATTACAGGTAAACTTTTTGGTACTTTTCCTAATAAACCTGCAAGTGTATCAAAATTCTCATCTGTATATTCTCTTCCTCTACTAGCAGCCTCTCTAATTACTTGTTTAGCTTTATGCGTAGGTAGAGCAAATCTAATTTGATGCGGTTCTAATGGTTCTATACTAAAATTACCATCTGGAATAGGCTTTGAAAGAGCCGCTTCAACCATAGTAGTTTTACCAGTACCACCTCTACCTTGTAGTACAAAAATTAGATTGTCTTCTTGTATCTTAGTTTTTTCATATTCGAGAATTCCTGTAGGATCTTTTTTCAACCATACTTGCATTTTATCCAAGGCTCTCCACTGATCGTCATTAGCTTCTATAACTTCACCTTCTTCAGTAGTAAATAATACAGGTCTAGTACCTTGAGGAAGGTCGTCATTTATTGCAGAATCAACTTCATTTAAAGCCGTATCATTACGGCTTTGAGTACTTTGAGTACTTGGTGAAGTCCCAGGCTGAGGCATATACAATTGATGCGAAACCATGCCTAGTTTTTTTATTAGTGCAAAAAGTTCATTACGAGCTTTAATAACTCTAGCTGTTTGAGATTTAAATTCTGCAATATAATCATCTGCATCTTTAGGATTTTGTTTTTCTTGTTCATCAGCCAAATATAACAAGTTTAATCCTTGAGCTTCGTCTTCAGTTAACGTAGCTCTAATCTTTTCTACTTGTTTAAGAGTAGTTTCAATGATGCTATATTTTTTATTGTATTCTATATAAGTTTTTCCATAGATCTCAGATATAGTAGACAGTTGTTCTGGACTAGCCATAAACGCATCATGTAATGGCAGAACATTGCCGTCTCCTTCCCATAATTTACTAGTAAATCCTACATTAATTCTAGGATCTCCTTTACCATTTCCTCCACCAAACGTTTGAGTTAAGATTACGGAGTCCATATTCTGAATCTGACGAATTAATACACTTACTCCTGCCTCAACAAATTGTAATTGTTTAGCCATGATGTCTCTATTAAACTGAGTACCATCTTCTTTTTTTATTTTATTTTCAATTTTATCACTTCTAAGCTCTAATTTTTCATTATCCCAAGGCTCCTTAGGTAGTTCTTTACCTGTAGAATCAAATTGTTTTTTATCTTCACGTCTAACGCCTTCTATAGAGCTCAAATCAAGAGCACCATCTGTATATTCTTTTCCGTCTTTATTTTTAAGAATCTGAGATAGAGGCCCTGCAGCTTGAGGAATAACCTCTGATAATTCTGCATTAACTCCAGATACCATTTCGTGTACTTGTTGGTCAGTTAATCGATCTACCCCAACAAAATTACGCTTATCCTCATCACTAAGCTTAGCTTTGTATTCTTCGTTTACCTGTTTTAATTTATTTTTGTAAGCTGTTTCATAACGGAGCATAAACATCTGATGCATCATTTGCCCCATCTTAATTACACTACTTCTAGCGTCTTTAGTTTCTCCTAACATAGAATCTAAACCATGACTAAATCTAGGTTCTACTGTTCTTCCGATTACTTGAATTAACTCTGTATCATTAAAGTTATATAATGCCTTTCCGCTCTTATTTACATCTAACGCTCTACCATCTATTAATAGTTTTCTATATCTTTCTTTAGGAGATTGCCCTTCTACTGTTTGTTTACCTTCAAATGCTCCTAATTTTTCTAAGCTATCTAAAAATGTGTCTATTCTTGAGGTAATTCCATCTCGTATAATCTTTGCTTCTTTATCTGGAACTAAATCCAAATTACCCAGCATCTCTTTGTATTCGAGATGCAAATTAGTGACTTGTTCATAAAGGGAATCGACAATATCTGATGCAACTCCTTGAGCAATGCTCTTAGTTCCTCCTCCATACATATAAATCATGAAAGGATATTTAACAGTTTTACGCATACCTTTATCATAAAGGTACATATCTGGAGCTAAGGATTTTAATGCTTCATTTCTACCTGTGTATAAAGCTTCATAAGCTTTTTCTGTCGCGTCGTTCTCTTTTTGTTGGGCTACAGTTAATGGTTTCTTTTTAGTTCCTTGGGTGTATTTTCCAGCATCTGCAATAAAATCATTTTTCCACGAATTATCTACATACCAACTAAGTGCTCCAGCAGTTGATTCACCAGCTTCAATATGATCGATTAAATTCATATATACGTCAGGTTTAGACGGATCATGTAATGATCTAACATCAAAATAATTGCCTACTTGATTAAGATGCTTGACTAATTGTTCTTCTCCAAACATTGGGAATTGCAGAAGGTTCATAGCGAACCCATTAGTAATCCCATCTATCTCCATTACTATGTCAGATTTAAATTCAGCCTTTGCTCTAATAGGATCTCCAGAAGGCATGTAATTAGCTAATGCAGTAATAGCCGTTAGTAGCTGTATATTTACATCCTTGTAATCTTTATCGCTCTTAATTTCTGATAGTGCTTCTGCTAATTTATCAGCAGCTTCTTTATTGTTTTTATCTTCCTTAAGAACTTGCATAGCTTTTACAGCTTCTTGCACATTGCCATTATTGATAATGTGACCGAATTCAGTTTCAGCGTAGGCCATATTGTTTTTATCAATATCTAAGCCAAAATTTTGAGCAACAGCTAACTTAAATTTCCATAGATTATTTTTATTGTAAGTCTGGGCTTCCCAGGATCTTAATAAGAATCTAGTAACCTTACTGTGTTGAGGGTTTATTTTTCCTTGCTGGAGGACTCTGTGGTGTCCTTGCAATTCGTAAGAGAAATAGAAGTCTTTTAGTTTACCTTCTTCTTTATTGGCTTCTAGTAACGTATCGAGATCGTTATTTTTATCTCTATTGGCAGCTTCATTGGAATCTCTTTGACGTTGGTGCATAGCTGCTGGTACAAATTCTGCTAGTACATCTGCATGACTTTTATAACCAGCTTTAAAATAAACTAATTCTTTATTATTAAGAAATCCTTCATCAATTTTTTTACGAATCCATGCTCTACGTTCAGGCTCTACATCTTGATGGGCTCTACCTGCTAGCCACTCTCTATAATTACTAACAGCTTCTGGTACACTGTCAGTTTTAAAGTCAAGACCTGTGTGCCCTTCAGCTGACCAAGGATTACCAAAATGTTTTTCAGATTTTACATGCGGGATACCTTCCTCTTTAACTCGCATTACATAAATTGCAGTATTAGGATTATCTCTGGCGTATTTTTTAGCATTTGGAGTACCAGAGACAATTTTAACTTTAGCTCCTTCCGTAGGAAGTACGCCCATAAGTCGATTTAAAATGTCTCTATGACCTTCATTTAGTATAACTACTGAACCTAAAGTTTCTGAGACATTCCATTTAGCATTGTGTAGTTTTTTGAGAGCTTTTATTACTTTACGAGGTACTTTCTTAAGAGATCTGTTAATACGAGTTGAGACATCTACAGGTTCTCTAAGAACTTCCCCGTATTGTTCCATCTCAACACCCAGTTGATCTATTACATTTTCAAACGCAGATTTACCTTCTTTAGGTATCTTAGGAGTTTGTAAATTACCGTCTTTATCCTTAGTTTCTGGAAACCTAATATGTCTATAAGTTGTACCGTCATCACTATTATTATAATTTCGCTGAGGCTTATGCTCATCAAAGTTCCATGTTTTATTTTCTATAGTAAACCAAGCCCCAGAATCTGTACCTGCAGCTATATCTAAAGCCATCATTCCTAGAGCAGGAAGTAGTCTTGAATAGTATAAATCGGCACTTGCTTGGGTTAATGTAGGATGGTCTTCAGCTATTTGTTTAGCCGACATTCTTAGTGAAGCTGCAGTATCTTTTCCTAAACTATCGGCTGTATCATTAAAGCCATAGCCTAGACCTATTAATTCTCTTTCGTCATCTGGTTTAAGGTCTTCTTTACCACTATATAAGAACTGTTTCTTTTGCCATTCAGAAGTAAATCTATTATTAGTTGGGTTCCTAATTTTAAATGACAGTACTGAGAGATACATACCTAACAGTATTTGGTCTGGTAGTTTTCCTACTGAATTGGTTTTATCATTCTCATCGTTACGTAATAGGAGAGATAAAGGTTCTCTTAAAGCGTAATTTCGTGCGTCAAACAATCGCTCTACGGGCATTGGCTCCGCCATGCCCTTGAGCGAAGCTTTTCCTGCAGTGATGGATGTTATTGTGTATGTATTTGTATCACCTTGAATACTTACTTCTTGTCCTACTTTTAATTCTTTTCCTGTCCATGCTATGTTCTCATATCTTGCTTTAAATACTTTATATTTCGTAGCTACATATTTAGCAGTAGTTTTATCTACACCTAAGTCTATAAGAGCATCTTTAAGTTTTTCCCAACTAAATGTACCAACTAATTTTTGAGGTTTTCTTATTTTTCCTGCTTCTATATCTGCTTCAGTCCATATAAAGTCTGTATCTTTAAGAGTGTGTAAGCCAGGGAGATTTCGTATGTCATCTATCTCACCAATTTGAACTAAATCATTAAAGAAAGCACCGAACATTCCTAGTACTCTTTCTTTATTGCCTTTGGCGATTGAAGTAATTACAGGCCAGTATTTTTTAATAGCGCTTGTTATAAAATCTTGTACTCTACCTGCTTTAGTTTTAGCTCCTTCGCCGGTCTCTTCTGCCGTGTCAGCATCCTGCTTAGCAGAGTCAGCAGTTGATTTAGGAACTTTAGGAGCTTCATCAGATAATGGATCTGCTCCTTTAGGTTCCTTATCTTTTGCAGATTGCTGAGCGGCTTCTGCGTCTGCAAGTTGTTTTTCAAGTTTATTGACCTCTTCTTCAAGTTTATTAATTTCATCATCTGGTGCACTCCCTAGTTTATCTTCTTTTTTCTTGGCGTCTTTTGCGGCAGTTAATTTAGCTTTTGCTTCTTCAAGTTTTGCTTTAATTTCTGCTATATTATCAGCAGTTGGCGTAACAGTAGGTTCTTCAGCTTTCTTTTGAGGATCCTTAAGGCTATCTATTGTTTCATCAGATATTGGCGTAACTGGTACACCAATTTTCTCTTCTATTTTGTCAAGTTCAGCAAGAAATTCACTGTCCCCAATTCTCTTGCCTTCCGCTCTAGCTTCACTCTTAGCAAGAGAGCTTTTAGCGTATGTTCTAACTGCTTCCCAAGCACTGCTACCTAATTTAACTTCCTGTTCAAGTACGTTAATTAAATTCTGGGAATTTAATGTAGTATCAATTTGTTTAACTGAACTAATCTCAGTGAGGAAACTTTCTCCACCAGCTCCTCGTCTTTCTTCCACTTCTTTATCAAAATCCTTTCTAGTCATCTCAGAGACGGTATATTGCATCTTTCGCGTATTAGGATTAATCTTCTTAGCTTCAGGGTCTATGACTCCAGATACAGCCCATAACTTACCTGCTTCAAGGTCTTTAGTTAAGGCATTTTCCATTGCTGTTTTAAATGCGTAAAGCTTATTACTAAGATTGGTTGCATGAGTTCCCATTGCTTCATAAGCAACTCGAACTTTTTGTTGTATTAAGTCATTAGCTCGTTTCTCAGGATTCTTAAGTATTTCTAGAATTTCATTACGATATGCATGTAGACCTTTAAATCTCTTACCTTCTCCACTAACAACTTCTTCATGTACATCCGCAAAATCTTTACTCTCAAGTTTCTTATCTAGTATCTTTTGATCTCTTTGAGCTTTTGCTATTGCCCTTAGATGTTTCTTAGTATCAGCATCTGTCTTAGGATCATTGATTGCTGCTTTAAGCTCCTCTGGAGTTGCATTTTGTGCATTGACAAATGCATCAGGTCCTGAAAATAACTTATCTGCTTCGGATTCTTTTTTAGTACCTTCTCTGCGCTTACGCTCCAATTTCAGAGCGTTGAGTTCTCGTAACATCGGAAGATATGAATTATTTTTCCCTGCCTTATACTTCTTTAAATGAATTGCTACCGTTTCTTCAGTTTTCTTTATGGTAGTATCCAAGACTTCGTTACTTAATGATCCAACCTCTGGAGTGCCTTCTATTGTGTCTAGTCGGAAAGTTGAAGATGCAGCAGATCGAGTATTCAAACGCTCCCCTACTACCTCCTCCTCACCCTTTTCATTACGGACTTTAATATTGCCTGATTCAGACACAGCAGTAACTTCAAGTTCTATGGGTGTTCCATCAGGAAGGAAAAAAGTACTTGTTTTCCCTATAACAACATCATCAACCACTGTCTCTGGTATAACTTGATCTACTCTGTCAGATTTAAGAATTCCTTTTGTCTTAAGTTCTTGTACTTTTTCACGTACAATTTTTTTCTCTTCGTCAGTTAAATCTCGTTCAGCTAGTGCTCCTAATTCTTCTAATAATAGTTGTTGTCTTCTAGGGTGTATATCTTCAGGAGTTAATCCTTCAATTTTTTCTGAACGTATTTTTTTAAGTTCTGCTATACCTCTTTCCCTATCAGCATCAAACTTTTTAGTCTTTTTAACAAATTGTTGATATTCAATAGGACTATCAAAATCTTCTTTTGTTAATCTTCTACCTGTCTTTTCATCAGTCCATTCTGCAGGCTCTTCTTTTAATTGGACAGTGTTGCTAGTTACAGCTCCGCCTTCAGTTTCCTTAACTACTTCTAATCCACTATCTTCAGTTGGTGCATAGTCACTTGTTGCATCTAACTCAATAGGATCCAGTTCATTTTCTGGATCTAACAGTCCTGGGTCTTTACTCTCTGCAAGTTTCGTAATTTTTGTCATTACGATCTTGATTTCATTCTTTGCTAATTTTGTTCCTGCTTTAACATCACTACTAAAAATACTCGCAGTTTTTTGCTCATCTAAATCAGTTTTTAAAGCTGTTTCAAGTTTAGTTTTAGCTTCTGTTAATTTTGTTCTTAAATGTTCTAATTGTTGTTTATTAACTCTTGATTCTAATTTTGTTTCTAAAGTTTTTTGTTTATTTTCAAGTGTTTCTAATTTTGCATAGTAAGGTCCTGTTGCTTCACCTTCTTTAGGCTCTGTCTTTTTTAACTCCTCTATTTGTTGTTTAACTAAAGCTAAATCTTTTTTTACAGGACCACTTAAAAATTCATTATCTTTAAATTTTAAAGGCTTTGTATCAGTTTCTAATTTAGTTTTTTCATTCTTTAAATCTTCAAGTTCTTTAGCTAGACGTGCCTTAGCTTCTACTATTGCATCGCCATGTCTAAAATCTTTAGATCTAAGATCATCAAAGATTTCCCCAAATCGTTTGTTTCCAGTTATAACTCCAGAATCTGTATCTTCTATCCCAACAGATAGATCTGCTATTTGTTGATCAAGATCATTGATACGATCTTCTATAGTGATCTTACCTAGTTGTTCATTTGTTTTGCCTAGTATAACTTCTAGTGCTGTACGATGTCTTACTGCTTTAGACGGGGATGCTAATTTTTCAGCAACTGCTTTGGTAACGTGAAGACCAGCAATTGTACCTGCTACTCCCGGAGCAGCTAAAGTTCCTTCAATTCCAACTGCTACCATTTCAGATTTACTTAAGAACTCTCCTTTTAAACCATAATGCTCGAATACTTGACTTGCTACTTCTTGAAGACCTTCTCCACCTAATGGTGCTGCAATTTTTGTAATAGGTTTAACTAATAAGAGATTAACTGTCTTAGTACCAAGGTTCTTGTTTATCCCTCGATTAATAGCATCTCCTACTTTATTCATCCATTTAGTTGGATCTACTTTAATAAGCGGTTTTCCTGAAACAACTCCTTTTAGCGCTTGGACACTAACTTTTTCAGCTAACATACTAAAAGCTGAGGATATTTCTATTCTTGCTGCTATTTCTGGAGTTAGCTCTTTTCCCTTATTTTCAGGTAAAGCTTTCCATTCCTCCTTCATCTTATTAGCTTTACCTATAGATAGGCTAGCTAACATACCTATTTGTACAGGTACGTTTCCTACAGCTAATGCTAAAGTAAAACCTACACTATCAAATCCTTTTTTTAGAAAAGTTCCTATATTATCAAAAGCATATTTTACAGCTTCTACTGAACCTTTTTGTTCTGCAATTAATGAAAGAGCTACAGAAGCTCCTGCCATATGTTTCCTATTTATTCCAAAATATTCCGTGTACTTTTTAGACATCTCTTTAATATTAGCTAAAGTCTCTGGATTCTGAGTAAAAGAGCTGGCTATTAATTCGGCAGGAAAAGCAAAGCTTCCCATAATTTGATTAAAGGTTTGACCGACAAAAGTAGTAGGAGCATCAGGATCTGCAGATGTATTTGCTTCATCGTAAGCGGCGTATGATTTAGCTAGAATTTCATCTTTTAAAAGTAATTGAGTACCGTCCTGAGCTATAACAGTCCATGTTTTATCTTCATGTTTAAAAACATTATTACCAAATTGTTCAACAACTTTACTTGTACTTTCTAAAGGAGCCATCCCAGGAGCTGTCGATAATTCTTGTTCTATTTCTTCGTCTGACAGTCCTCGTATTTGTTCTGACATTGCATCTAGATCAGCTACAGGACTATAACTTTCTGTTCCCGTCCTATAGATATCCGCTGTTGTCATATCTTCAATTACTGGATCATCTATAATTGCTTCTTCTTCAAATACTCTCCTATCATCTGGTTTTTCTTTAGGTTCAACTTTTGCGGTCTCTTTTAGTTCTCGATCTTTTTCTATTTTAATAGGTTCAATTTCTTCAGGAATTTTCTCCAAGTCTTTTTTCTCAACATCTGGAACATCTACATCTTTTCTATCAGAATCAATAATTTTAGCAGCAGTATCTCCTGGAACATCTATTGGTTCTATTTTTCTAGGAGTAACATCACTTTCCTGGATTTCTTTATCTGTTTTTACAATAGGAACTGAAGTATCTGCACGAGTATTTTTTATCCAATCAATAAGTTCTGTAACATTATCATTAAGATACTTAATGGCTTGTTCACTAGTTTGCCCAGTAACTCCTTTAGATTTCATAAACTGTTTAGAAGCTATTTCTAAGCTTTCAACACCTCCATCTAGTCCCATTAAGAATGCGTCTTCATTTGCTATAACAGTACCTAGTAGATTGCTCCATTCTTGAGGAACATCCATTGGTACAACAGGTGCTTTCTTTTGAACTTTATCTTTAAGAACTTCGGTATCCCCTTGTTGTATTGCTTTAGCAATACCTCCTGGCTTAGCAATATCAGATGGAGATATAGAAGGTTTACTCCTCTCGTCTGCTGCTTTTTGATACTCTGCTCGTTGAGCTAATACTCTAGCTTCGGACTCTTGTCGTGCTTTGTTTTCTTTTTCTTCTTTTATACCTTCCTGCATTTTCTCTAGTTCTTGCAGTACTTGCTTTCTAGACATAACAGGAGGTTTAACACCGGCAGTAGGAACCTCTGTTTCAAAATCATCTAGACCTAATTCAAATGGTTTAGTAGGAGGAGTTTCGATAGTAGGAGGAACTCCAGCAGTAATAACATCATCAGTAGTAGGGAAATCTTCGACTTTACCCGCTAACAGATCTACCAATTCCTGTGAGGTGGGATTACCCTTAAACCAAGTTGGGTTCTTCTTTACTACAAGATCACCTACAAATTCTGCGGCGGGTTTGACATTGCCTTTTCGGGCAGCTTGCAATATCTGAGATCCTTTACCTGCCCCGAGGGTGTGCATTACATGCATATTACCATTAGTTACAGGAATGCCTTTATCTTCCAGATTGGCCTTATTTTCAGACATCAAGAGATCCATAGCAATCTCTTGCTCGTCTCCATTAATACGTCCGTTTGCAGTTAGGCCTGCATCAGGATATTTCTCTCTCAGGCTATCCCATGTACTTTTCAGAAACTGGTATCGTCCTGTAGCGTCTGTATCTAGATTTACCGCAGTATCATCCTTACTGGACTCTGCTATCCGAGCATTCTTCTTATATAAGTCAGGATCAAATTCAGTAGGATCTGGAGCTAAATCTTCTGCTAATTGACTATCAAATAATTTAACTGCAGTAGGATCTAAACCTAATTGATGAGTAGGCATAAGCATTTCTGCTTCCGTAAGCGCTTTTGGAAGATTTACACTAGGAAGGGGTTCAGCAGTATTATCTGGGGATTTTATGTAAGCTTTTTGTTCAGCTACTGCAGCAGTATTTTTATGTCCATTACCGTTGCCATTGCCAAATACTTCTCTAGCTCGAGCTACTTTCTCATCTCGAATTCTAGATTTGCTTTCTAATAAGCGATTAGTTAAGGAAGTTGATCTAGGGTCTTGCGGAGTTTGTGCGTAGTCAGGATCTACAGTAGCAGCATCCCCACGTAGATCTTGTTTAATACTATCGAACTTTCCCATCAGGTTTTGGCTCTCAGATTTGCCTCAGTCTGTATTCCACCTTTCTGTGCTTTGATCATATCCTGTTGGAACTGTTTCTTTACCCATTCAAGTGCTTTTCCTGCTAATTCTGGCCAATGTTCTGGGTCGTATATATGACCTTCTTTTCTAAGTCTCTCGTATTTTGCTTTAATTTTTCGCTGTTTCGTTGTTCTTGATTCTATCTGTCTTTGACCAAAATCTACTGGTAAAGGATTCTTCTCCATATACTGACTAATTCTTGCTTCAAGTAGTTCTCCGCCTTGTGCTTGAGCTTTTATCGACCCTGCTGTTCTATCTCTTTTCTGTGGTAAATAATCTTTAAGTTCATCTAACAATTCATTAACATTAGCTTTACTCATATCACTATGTTTATCTATAGTCATTATTGGAAAGTCAGCACGATCCCAAGGGATCCAACCACCATCTCCATCATACCCTCCCATTTTTGTTAGCAACTTATGTATAGCTACATCAAGTGTGGCTTCTTGATACGGTTGTAAATTAGGAAATGCTCTTTTAATTTTTTTAATTGTTAAATTTACTTGATCATATAAATCACTTCGGTTTATATCTTTAAGTTTTTCTTCAGGTAAAGTCTCATTAATTGTTTTTTCCAAAGATTTTCCAATTACAGCTGTTAAACCATTCTTTCTTATATTAAGTACGAGATCTCGTTGTTCCCCTTTAAATTCATTTATAGCTTGTCGTGAATCTCGCATGTACTTAGTTTCAAATTCAGCAATGGCATTTCCACTGTTAATAATAGCGCTTAGAGTTGCATTTTTTTGAATATCTTCTGATATTTGTTTATTTAAAATTGATTTAGATAATTCAGGAAATTTTTCTCGATACTTGTTATATAAAGCATCTCTAAATTTCTTTTGTTCAGATTGATTTCCTGCCGTAGAGCCTGGATTTTCTTTACGCCAAATACCTAATATATCAACATCCATATCATCTAAAGCACGAATTATAGGCTCTGTTAAAAAGGCAAGTTTTTCAGGACTAGCATCAGGATTTTGTATAACCCACTTGTTACCTTTGTTTACAGCTGCTACTAAATCGTCATGACTTCCTGTTTCATATGCGTCAGCTATTTCACCAGCTAAAGTAATGCGTTCGTAGTCTAGAAGAGTTCTACCTCCTTCAACTTCTTGTTGTCTTTTAAATGCTGCTCCAAGAGGAGATTCAGATAGAAGACGATTAACTGTTGTTTTAACTTGCGCATCACTAGCGCCTCTATTTTTTTCTCTAACTTTTTGTTCAATAGTTTTTCTAACATTAGCTATAACTTCAGGAGTATATGATCGTTCAGTACCAAGAACTCCTCCTGCGTCTATAACTGTTTGAGCGTCTAATTTTACAGTAGTATTTCTTAAAATAGCATCTGCGTATTGTTTAAGATCACCATCCGCATCTGATATATCATTAGTTTTGTTAAACTTAGTAATAGTATTCATCATTTCTCGTGCCGCCTCAGGATTTTCTATTGGGTCAAGTTGTGATAACTTACGTACTTGCTCCATTACACGAGTTTTATTATCTACTTTTTTCTTTCCTGCATCTAATGCACCAAGAGTTTTTTCTAAATTGTCCATCTCTTTAGAGCCTAGAAAACTTGAATCAAATGAACCCGGATTCTCAGCTATAGTCCTTTGACGAGCTGCAGCTCTTGATTCTCCCAGTTCAGGTGTAATATTAGAAAGAGTGTTGTAAGCTTCGTTCTTTACAATATCGCCGTAAGTATCGGAACCTTCGTCTATACTTGTAGAAATTCTATCTAAGCCTTCGACTAATGCTTTGTTAGCTTGTCCAACAGTTCTTAAGGGTGCTTCAAAACTAGGGGCTGCTTGACTTCTCCATGTTGGGACTGCCATATCTATTCTCCTTTAAACTACTAGTTCAGACATTGTATAACCACCTGGAGTCTGAGCAGCTTTCCATGCGTTAACGTCTCTGGCATTAGTATTGTAAGCAATCTTTCTAGCATCATAATCTTTATTCCATGCAGCTTTCTGAAAACTAAAAGCATCTCTACCTAATTGATTCTGTTCTCTAGCAAGATCAACCTGCTCTAATCCAGTCCAAGCTTCCAATCCTTTTACTCCAAGATCTAACCAACCTTTAACTCCACCTAGAAATCCATCACCACCTAACATGTCACCTATATCGTCCCACCAACTTGTATCTGTAGTTTTACCAGGAGAATATTTATCATAGAAATTCGGTTGATTGTATCCTTGAAAGTTAAACGTATCCAGATTACTCTTATTCATTTGAGTTGCGTAAGACTGATCTGACTTATTTTGGCTTTGTAATTTATTAAGCTGATTACGTTGAAATAGACTTCCTTTAGGACCATAATCCATAGCGTATTTTTGCATTCCTGAACCATGTGTCCGTCCTAATTGATTAAAAGCATTTCTTTGGATATCCGTCCATTGATTCCAATCTGTGGTTTTCCATTGTGGTTTCTTTGGCGTTGTATGGTAGGGCATGTCTATCTCCTTAGTCTTTGCTTAGTTCTTTGTCAATATTACTATTATTTAATAAGGATGTCTATTACAGATTGTTATATAGCAACTTGACCGCTTACAGATTGCTGTATAGTTTCACTATATGCATAAGCTAGGTATGGTACATCATATTGTGCAGTAAATAGAGCATAAGTTACTTCCCCTCCTAATGCTGCACCTCTATTAACATTTCGTAGTGATTGAAGCATTACATTTTGTGTGAAACTCTCTGTTGGTGCTATTGCGTCTTCCAACAGACTTAAATGTGCATCTTGCTCACCTGCCCCAGTCATCCATTGTGTTCTTTCTTGTCTTAAATCTGCAGCAATTTGAGCTTCTTTTCGCATGGATATTCTGTTTAATCCATTTATAACATCTAAAGCTAAACTAACTAATTTCAATGGGTTACCAAGTCCACTGAAATCAAAAGAACTCCCAGAGAAGCTTAATGAAGGACTCGCGAATTCTATACTACCTCCTGGAGTACTAGGCCCTATAGCGGTACCTCCAGTAGTGCCATAAGTTGGGCTTCCATAACTAATACCTGGTTCCCATGTACTAACAGCTACCATAGCCACTAAATTAAGAATCATTGCAAGTTCTTCGTTATCTCCTGCTATTTCTGCAATAGCTACTTGAATAATATACTGAGCAGCCATCTTTATAATAATATTCGGGAGAGCTGCCATAAACATCCCCCATGCCGTAGTTAAAAATGTTCCAGCAGCGGCTGCAGCAGCTAATTCTGCAAATGCAGCACCCATAGCAGCAAATCCTTCTACTATCATTGGCCATGCAACTACAATAATAACTACAATGATAACAATCATTACCAGAGCTGTTAACCAATCCATACCTTCATGCACAATCTTTTCATAATGAGCTATGTATATAGAACAATGACATCCTGCTAAAAATAACCGACTAACTTTATCATTGGATAAGTTTTTGATAAAATTATGAATAAAGGGAACCATTAGATCCCCTTTATTCCCAAGATTAAATTTAACTACTCTAAAGTGCCCACTGGATCCGTCAACAACTCTACAAGAAGCAATTGGAGCAACTACGGTATAGGCATCTAATCCTGAAGGCTTAACACAATAATAAGTTATTGATTGTCCTACAGTTGTAGCGTCTGAAGCTGATTCGACTAATCTTAATCCTCCTGATCCATTATTTTCATAAACTAAATCGGGGGTTAAATATTTTAAATCAGAAGTAGAACCATCTGCTTCTTGTAAAACAGGGCTAGGATTGTTGTAGGACATGCGTTCAGTTACTTGTAGCCAATTAGTAGCTTCTCCACTAGTGGTACCTGGATTAGGTACACCACTGCCATCTAGGAAGTCCTGTACTTCATCTAGATCATCTGCTTTATAACCTACGTTATAGGTCCCTTTTCCAGAAGAAACATAATAGTTATATTTCAAAATTCCGCCGACAAATTTAGACATATCTGAATAATATATGCCATTTTCAACACTTCCACTATCTGCATCAATAGCAGCTAAACTAGTATGTGTAAACGTGATATATGACCATTGATACGCTAATTTATTATCATCCGTTGTAATCAGTATATTATTCTGTGGTTTATCATCTCCCGTTGGAGAGTTATTATAAGTACCTTGCGTAACGCCTTGTGAAGGATATAAATTTTCAAACATGGTAAATAAATAGCCCATTCCTGTTTGAGAGGTATCCCACATACGTACGCCAAAATTTACATAAATATGGTCTAAATCTCCTGAAGCAACACCCGATTCAGTTACAACCGTGTCAAGGATTTGTTCAGCATCTAATAGAATTATGTCTAATAAGTCCTCAATTTGAGTCTTTTTAGTTACTCCAAAAGTAGTGTAATCGGCATTACTTAATCTTAGTGGAATACAAGGAAGTGCTTCAATACTAGAACCGTCTTGGTCAATAGCATTTTCTACAGTATCTAAATCAGTATACGTTCCTGCACCTACTTGATATATAAATAGATATTGTCTAGAGGGAGCACTATCCCTGTAATAGAAGGAAACGTAATGTAATTGGGTAGGTTTAGTAGGTGCCGTATAATTTCTAGTTATGTTTCCAACAGTTGCTGCGTTATATACGGGAATTGTATAGGTATCTGGTCCTGAATTATAAACAATATTATTAAGATTAGCTTCCCATCGTTCATCAGCAAATACTTCATCTTCAGTAGCTATTTCACTAGTTATATCAATATCAAAATGATTAAGAGATGGAGTTACTGTAACCGTATCTGCAGCAGGAGTAATAGGACTAGTACTCGTTGTAGAGTGATCTACCCCTATGGTATTAGTTCCTACATTATATCCTGCATTCTCTTGAAGCCAGTATTTAGCCCAATCAACTTTCGATAATGCTCTTAAATAAGATCCTTCAGGAGTACAGGGAACACCGTTAATAGTATTTAACGTAGCTGTTAATTCAGTGTAATCTATAGTTAAAATATAGGATTCTACAGTAGGGAAATTTTCAAAATAATCCCCATCGTCAATAAACTGCATAAAATCTCTAACACTTCCTTTAAGACTACGAAATGCAAGATGATAGATTAAATTACCAGAAATATCTTGGTTTTCAATAACAGACTGAAGAACTGAATTTAGGAGGGGATTTTTCTTATCTACATCATCAAACAGAGGAATATTATGAACTTCGTAATACTCAATAACCTGGCTACTTCCACTATCCCAACCAAGAAGTACCATAATGAGATGTACAACCATCTCAACGATTTGTACAACTGCTTCAACTATAAAAACGATGACATCTACTATTGCTTCAAAAATAGAGGCTATAAAACTCATAACGCCTCCTATCCAGTAGGTTCGGCGTTAGTTATTTGGGTATTAATATTACCTGTCCCGGTTTCATTGATAGCAACAACACCTGTAGCTGGTACACCTGCTGTAGAAATATTAATACTCCAAGCATCTAGAATAGTTTTAAGATATTTTTGATCGGCATTCCATTTAAAGCCTTTGGCCTGTTCAGCAGATAATGCAGCAGCTCTGCCCATAACACTAGTAGTACTAGGGGCTACCTTGGTAATTTTATCAGTTTGTGCAAATTCTGTAATTTCTTTTTGAAACAATAAAGCTTCTTCAGCATTACCTTTTTGTGCTCCTATAGTAAAAGCAACAGCTTGTTGTACAGTAGCCTGTATTGCCGTTAAATATACTGTCGCGTAATCACTACCAGTAATCCGACCTAAATTAAACTGAGCAGCCATATGAGCATTAACAGTTGTCATCATGTCATCAAATATACCGGTACCTGTTACTACGTTATCAGCATCTGTAACAACATTCTGGGTTAAATTAACAATACTAATAGCCATTAGTTAGTAGCTCCTACACTAAAGCCTGCAACTTTATTAGCTGCGGCAACGTGTTCTAATTCCTCTCGAGTAAGAGGGTCTAAAATTCGTACATTAAATTTCTTAGTATTATATGGTTCTAAAACCTTTTCGCCATTAGCTCTAGTTACAGTTTTAAACTTTTGCATTTCAGCATTCATAATTTGATTAAGAAGAATTGTTGGAACATGCCACCCTTCATCATTACTAAAAGGAACAAACTTCTTAATCATTCTCCCATTATTAATTCCTGAAGCACCTACACTAAATATAAGTCCTGGGTAATTAACCATAGTAGGATCATTAGGAGTAACTACTACACGAACAAGTTTCATAGCTAATTTTTCTGGAGTTTTCATAGCTGCTAAATGTTTTGCTTTTGCAGCTCTGGATGCTTCAGTAGAACCAGAATTCGTATTTTCTTTATACTCTTTACTTCTAACGTCAGCTAGAGTAGAAGCAAGCTTCTTTGTTCCAGTTTTATGATGTAACGTAACTCCGTTATCTGCTAATTCTTGTTTAATTTCATCATCTGTCATTCCATTAATGGGAGCCGTTAATGTAGTATCTTCCATACTTCCTCCAAATTATAATTTAAAAGAGTGTCCCCCTCCCGCTACTCTGCGAGTAGCGGTCGGAGGGACGGTCAAACAATATTATTATACTGCTACTAGAGCAGTCCAAATAATACCTAAACGCTCTGGACGAAGTGCCATAAAGCCGTAATACCATTTGATGGAGTAGAATCCTACCTCACCATATGGATCATCCAAAGAAGCAATTTCTTTACCAGGCTTCTTATGATTAACGGTAAATTTAACACTCTTTCCATCAGTCTGAAAACCGATAGTAGTAAATGCGCCATCTCCAACAACTAACATTGGATAAATATCGACACCATCTTTACCAGTACCGTCATCGTCTGCCTTAGATCCGCCTAAACGGTCATATTGCATTTCTGGAACTACAACGATACGAAATTGATCAACAGAACCGATTTCACCATGCATAACAGTACCAGCATCAGCGTATTTTTCTACACCAACAAAGCCGGAACCTACAGCAGAACTAGTATCAATTCCTTTCATTTTACGTACTACAGGAATTAAATCAGTTCCTATAAACATAACTCGACCACCATTAATGGTTTTAGTATCAATCATACGAGAACCACTAATAATCTTTGTTTGCTTAGGAGTTTTATTATCATCCAAAGCAATAGAAAGATTCATTAAATCTGCGTAGTCAACAACTTCATCAACTTCTAAAGTGCCACCAACAGTAACTGCTGGAGTGCCAGAACAATAGTAAGCAGTACCACTAGAAGTTGCGGTAGTGATTAAATCATTCTGAAGCTCAGCTTCAGTCAATTCGTTGGCACCAACAAGAGCTTCCTCAACAATATGGGATAGTAAATCTGCATCACTATCGAAATCCATTGATTCTTGAGTATACTCAGTAAAAAAACCACGTTTAAGAAGTTCACCTTCAACTTGAGTACGCGTGAAACCTACTCGGTTAACACGACCGCCGTTCTCACGGAGAGTTGGAATCTTCTTTTTAATGGCACCAATATCTTTATATGAACCATAAAAATTTTGGTCATTTCGTGCAACGTCTACTACACCGGAACCTGCTATAGCAGCAGCTTCATTTGCATAAGTAGCTAATACTACATCACCACTTGAATCCCAGCCAGTCCAGGTATCTGGTGTAGCTTGGAGATACAATCCATCTTCATCTAGTCCCTGAGTACCTGTATTTGCTACATCAATCAAAGGAACGTAGACATCCTGCTTAATCTTCTTGCCCATATGCTTAGGCATCGCTCGTACATCAGCCAAAGGCATGAAATACTGGTGATCCCGAACAGCAATAAGAGCTTTCTTGAAATAATAATCCATTACCGCTTGGGAACCTATACTGGAAGCAGTTCCAGTAGGGGTACCCTGCGCAGGAGTATTATATAAAGTTTCGCCAGCCATTTTTCAACTAGGCTCCTATTTATATAGTGATTGGTTACCGGACAGCATACTTCTTCATAAAATCTTCATCTGATAGACCTAAAAAATCACCATCAGGTGCAGCTTTTTTTGTAGTAGTCTGCTTGACCGGAGCTACTGCTTTTCGTTTTTTATTACGATCAGCATTCGCTTGTTCTTGTACTTCTGTCATCTTACTTGATACTTTAGACTTGTCTTCAGGACTCTTTGTGTGAAGTTCGCCATTTTTAAACATATAATCAGCGATTTGTTTATACGCTTCTACATCAGGTAAACCTTCTGTTTTGCCTAAGGCTTTATCTCGTTGTAGTACCGCATCAACTTTGTCAAAGACTCCATTAGCCATATGACTATTAATAATTCTAATAATTTCAGGATGCTCAGAAATTGTTTGTTTACTTGCAGTATCCCAAGATTTAGTTAAAACATTAATAGTCCTATTAAACGTATCAGTGTCTTTGATATCTTCAAGAACTTGATCTAATTCGATTTCTCCATCCGAAACAGAGTAATCATTAGGTTCATAATCTGAAGGCGCGTCTTTGTCAATATCCAAGGGATCTAAGGTACTTTCTTTAACAAGCTTAGCTATAGCTTTCGGGTCTTTCTTAAAGACATCTATTAGATTATTCAACTGTTCTGGTTTTAACAGATCGTTGTTTTCTAACATTTTAATTATCTTTAGATGAGGCTTTAACTGCGACATCTTCTTCTGATAATTAGCGCCCATTTGCATGAGACGCACAATGTCTTCTGGATCATCAACCTTAATATCTATGCCATTGGCTCTGAAAGGTTCAGATACCTTTTTATAAGCACTTTCGTAATCAAACTCTTTAGTTTCCGGAGTATCCCCCTTTGTATCAGGCGAGTCTGTCTTACTAGTATCAAGAGATTCTGTAGCATCACTATCAGTGGAAGGTTCAGGCTCCGTCTGGGTATCCCCTTCTGGTTGGCTTACTTCTTCTTTAACAGTTTCTTCTTCAGTTTGCTCCTGTGCTTCACTTACCTCTTCTTTAGAGGTAGCAACCTTATCCTCATCAGTTTTATCTGATGATTCAATTTCTTGATCAGCTGGCTTTTCATCTATTTCAGCTAAAAGCTCAGCAGGATCTTTTTCTAAAAATTCTGCGTCAGATAAGCCTAAGGAAGTTTGAGTCATACTGCAATCTCCTCAGCTAAAATTTCTTCTCGAGTTTCTTCATGTTCACCTATAGCTTGATCCATTTCAGCTCCGCGTCTCATGACTGATTCAATATAATTAGCTAAAGCTCCAATACCATATTGCATGTGATCAATTAACTGCATTTGTTCAGGGGTAAGATGAGAACTTTTAGCCATAACTAACCTAGCCGCCTCTTCTTTAAAATATCCCTCACCGATAATATCTTTCCATGGTTCACTAGCTGTTAATTTAACACAATTATCTCTCATTTTTCTTAATTTTTGAGCCATGTCAATTTGGATTTCAACTTGTTCTAAATCTGTCATAAAAGTCCTTTATTTAGATAATGAAGTTAAAGCATCTTGATCTAGTTTAGATAGCCTATCGTGTTCTTTAGCTTCCATATTCTGGACATGCTTACGATCAGACTCTGCTTCTTTTTGGGCAACTCCGACTCCGGATTCTTTCTCAACAAAATCAAGATCACTAAGATCAGAAGAACTATGCATCCCTCTAGCCTTAGCTTGCTCTGTTTGAGTTTTCGCAGTTTTAAGTTGCACATCCACTTCATTCTCTCGGCCCTTAGCAGTTTCATTAGCAATTTGTGCTTGTAATAATGCAAGGTCTAATTGAGCTTTTTGTTGAACGAGTGGATCAGGTTGTGGTTGATATTCTTCAATACGTTTAGCCAGGTCAGGCATCTTACGTAATTTGGCGATATCGGCTAATATCATCTGACTCATTTCAGGCGGCATAGTATTACCCATAGTTTGTAACATAAATGCTAGTTCACTACCCTTTTGTTCATCAGCTTCAGCAGTAGAAATATTAAGCTTGATATCATATTTCCCTCCTAAATCATTACGATTAACAGCTACAAATTCTTCATTAGTAATTCTAATAATTTCCTCGTCTTCTAAAAATTCTGCATTCATTGAGATAACTTTACGACCAATTTGATTTAAGCCATTAGAAAGTCTACGTAGAATTCCTAATTCTCGTTTAGATGTAGCATCAAGTGCTGATCTAATACCAGTAGCCGTAGCTCCTAATGCTTGCCCAGATATCCCGTGAGTAAATGCTTTAACACCAGTTAAAGCTTCAGCATCGTCATTTTGCATATTAAGAACTTCTAATGCAGATCTAGGAATCTCTGGATATACTTCCATATGAAACGCTTGCCTCGGGTCTACGTTAGCATTAAATTTATAGTCATCACCTCGTTCAAATTTACGAGCATTAGTAACATCTAAAGCATCTTTTCTAACTCCTTGTTGTCCATTAGCACTACGCCCTATAATATCTATAATTCCTCTAGTTACAGCTCCTACAATCTTTTGATTATCTTCAATAAGAGATGCATCAGGTTCTCCATAAATATTTTTACGGCGAGGAAGATACTGAACTAATACAAAAGGAATTTTCTTATCCGGGTAAGGATTCTCTTCCATTCTAATAAATGTACTGCCTACCCATGTAGCTACAAAAGGTTTAACCTCTCCAGTATCATCTATATCCCAATATCCCCAGTATTCTCTAGCAATAACTTTCTTACGAGCCTTATCTTTAAAAGTAAAAGAACTATCGTCTGTATTAATTGCATGATCAGGTTCAGCTAATACTGAAGCACTTTCAAAATTGATATCATCTAAATTTTTGTATCGTCCGTCTTTCTTAAGTTCAGATAGTGATGTTTCAAAACTGTATACAGCAAAATTAGCTTTTTCTATATCACCTTCACAAGTAGGATCTAAAATTATATTATTGTAGTCACAAACTGTTAAAACAGGCTGATTTTTAACAGTAACAGTCTTTATTTTAGATTTCTGTCCAATCTTTACTTCCTGCATTGCAGGTTGTCCTGTATTAGGATCTACAACTGGTTGACCAGTATTAGGGTCCATTACTGGTTGGAGTTCCATAACGTCTTCCCAGACTTTACGCTTATCTTCTTCAAACTCCCAACCAACACGTACTATTGCAGTACCTTCGTCTACAGCTGTTCTAACGTATTCATCTATAAAATTAACTTTATCCATACGACAGTTAAGCTGGTAATTAAGTAACATACCATTTTGTACTGCGTATTCTTTATCTTCATATGTTTGTGGTGAAGTATTAAATAAATCGTCTGTAGAAAGAAACGGTTCTGATAAAGCAGCATATCTCCATTCTGCTTGTCTTCTAGCTAATTTAGGAACTAGCTTAGATCGGCCTTTTTTATTATTAATGGTTTGTTCTCCATTAAGAACTCTAAGCCAATTATCTACTTCTTGAACATGAACATCATGCGCTACTTGAGCTGACTCAAAATCTGCTTTAAGTTCAGCAAGACTAGGTGGATTTTTCCAGTCAGGAACTAAAGTAGAAGCGTCCGTTTCAATTGTATCTAAATTAGGGTCGTCTTCATGACTCATGTGGTGCTCCCAGCTTGTTCTTTATGTTTATCGTAGCTACTGTATTGCTTTTTAAGAAATTTATCAACCTTATATATCTTAAAGCCATTTATTGTATCATGATAATTCATATAGTTCTCAAACATAGAACTTGTTACTCCTAAAGGAATAGAAGCGTATATATCATCTGCTTGTACTATTTCAGATACGAAGTATTTCCATACCTTAACAAAATTTAATTTAGCTGTCAGATTAGGAGCAATAAATACTCCTGCTATCATATAACCATTTAAAGGGCGGTTAAATCTATAAAATAAAGCGGATTCTCCTTCTTGTATCATACTAGCATGTGTAAATATCATAATATCTCCACAACTGCAGAGGAATACACATTACCCATTCCTGCCCCTAAACTAAGAAATGTACCCGATTCTTCCTGTACTGCTAAGGCTGTTTCTACAGCAGTCGATGCTCCCATAGTATGACCAATGCGTAATTTATAGTTAACTGTTCTAATATCTCCAAATATATCTTTAATTAGCTTGCTCTCTATATCATTATCCTTTGAAAAAGTACTGTGAGTTTTTATAAAATCAATATTATCCGTATTAACTCTAGTCATTACTTTTTCATATCCAACGCCTTCACATGAGATACCTAATGGGGACACATGGTGTTCCGCTGCTATATGTACATCTTTAATTACTGCTAATATCTCATTGTTTGTATTGCGATTACATGCTTTACTTTCAAATACTGATATATTGCATGCTTCTCCTAAGTGAAATTTAGTAATCTCTGGGTTATCTTCTTCCTCAGCTAATTTACTTAATTCATGCTCGCCAAATACATGCAGGTATTCTTCTGAAAGCCCGTTATCTACTGAAATAACTACAATTGCATCAAGACGCTCTGACTGCAATAGAGTACAAGCAGTATTCCAAGCGGAATGCCCACTAATACAGCTTACACTATCTGTTGCTACATAATCAAAAAATCCTAATTGACTAGCTAAATACCCAGCATATACTTGAGTAACTGCCATAGGTGCTAATTTATACACCGGATACTGATCAGTCTTAGGAATCCATGTTGTGGCTCCCATCCAGCAATTACTGCCTGAAGCTAATATTAACCCTACTTTACGAGTAGGAGTAGTTAATAATTTTTTAATATAATCCCGAGTTCCAGGAGTAGCTCCATGTTTACCTCGCAAGACATGGTTAATCAATATCCCAGTTACTGGTTTAATTCCTTTTGCAACTAGTTCACCTCCCCCATCTCCAATTTGATGAACATATTGAGGATATGGGATATGATCTAATAAAGTCAACTCTTCTGAATAAACAGAATTAGTATGAGTCAGTAACATATTATATTATTGGCTCTTTTTGTCGGATTCTTTCCAGCCTGGGGGAGGTTCTCCGCCCTGTTTTACATAACTATCTTTGAAAAAATCTCCATCTACTTTAAATGATTTTTTACTATATGCCATAGCATCCTTATATGTGAAAGTTTTAGTAGCTTCTCTACTTATAAAATCTTTTAAAGTTCTAATAGTAAAATTCTTCTGATCTGAAAGCTCTTGAAATTTCTCTTCAGTAATGCCAAAAAAATCAGATACCCAAATAAAGAACATCATAACACTTAGGCTATCTAATCCTTGAATATTAAAATTGTCATCCATACTAGTTATTGGTTTGTATTCGTTCTCTTCCCAATCAGAATCTACTTTTAAAATTATATTAACAATACCTAAGAATTCTGCATCACTAAATAAAAATTTTGTTTCTTCCATAGTATTAAATATACTACTATAATTAGTGTTTAATACAAAAGGAATTAATATGTTATCAGAAGTTAAAATATATAAACCAAATAAAGAAACCAATAAACTTGAATATTGTAAAACAATTTCAAAGGAAGAAGTCAAGATAATATATGACTCAGTATTAGATAAAAGTAACTCACATATAAATGTTAGTGGTTCAGTATATAAAAACTTAAGAAAGAAAACACATCCTAAGCATACTGAATCAAAACCTGCAACTCATTCAGAAATAACTAAATATGCTCCTGGAGCTAAGAAACAAAAATGTACGATGTGTAAAAAACAATATTATGCTACAAATAAAAGGAATACCAAGTTTTGCAGCCAAAAATGTGGTAGAAATATGTCAAATGAATACAAAAAGAAAAGAGACCGTACCAAAATAAGTAATATTAAACACCCTAAGGAGGTCCCATGAGTAAAACATGTATAGTAGATTCAGTTGCTTCAACGTTAAATATTTCACATAAAAATGCAGATGATATAATATCAATAGTATTAGACTCTATTAAACAAGGAATTAAAGAAGGTGGAGTTATAATTCGTGGTTTTGGTAGATTTAGTACAAAACGTAAAACTAAACGAGCTGGTCGTAATCCTAAAACAGGCGCACCAGCAGTAATTAAAGCTCGGCGAGTTGTTAAATTTAAAGCTTCTAAACTATTCAAAGATAAACTAAATTAAGGAGACCGAGCAAATGGGAGACTTAACAGCTAATTTTAATAAAGAAGAATATGCTTGTAAATGTGGATGTGGGGAAGCCGATATTAAACAAGAACTTGCAATAAAAGTACAACAAGTCAGAGATCTTGTAGGAAGATCAATTGTAATTAACAGCGGAGTTAGGTGTGTTAGACATAATGGAAATATAGGAGCTAATGAAACCAGCAGCCACATAGGTGGCTGGGCAGCTGACTTAGGATACACAGGTTCTGGTGAACGATATCAATTACTTAATGCCGCTTTTCAGATATTTGATAGGGTGGGAATTGCAAAGACTTTTATACATGTAGATGTAGATGCGAATAAGACTGCTGGTGTAGTTTGGCTCTATTCTTAAGGAGAAGTTATGATTGGAGAATTGTCCGGAGATACAGCAGACTTCTTAAACGAGATTCCCTGGTTTGACGGTATTATTTACATACTAATGCTAATGGGCTTATATGTGTTCTACAAGTGGGTAAATAGTAGATTTTAATGTATTCTTGACATTGCCATAATATAAAAAATAGAAAGTACAACGAAAATAGCTATTGCACCTCCTAGTATCCAGAGAAATATTTTCATTTCTTTTTCTTCTTTTTAGGCTTAGGAGGTCTGCCTCGTGTAGTTCCGTAAGTTCCTTTTCCTCGTCTACAATATATCATGTTTTCCTCGATTGTTTGATTCCAGGATACTTTCTTCTAACTTTTGCTCTTACCTGTGCTTTTAATGCAGGCGTTCCATGTTGAGAAACTCTTGCTAAAGCATTTCTTGCATGACTAACATCGTTAATAGGATAACTCCTATTAGGACCTGCAAAGTTTTTAGTTGGAATTGCCTTTCTTTTCTTAGTTGTTAGTTTGGCCATCTTTTTCCTCGGTTGCCATCAAGGTATTATCAAGTACTCTATTTGCTTTATCCTTCATTTTATCGGCCATACTTTTGTGTTCTTTACATACTTCTCTGTATATGTCGTTGTTTCTGGATACCTGAGATAAGTCTTTACCCACAATTTCCGGAGGATTACTTTCAAGTAACCATTCTTTAGTCTGGTCATTTAATTTAACTTCGTCGTACCACAAGCATTCTTTAGAATAATAGTCATTAGCATCATAAAATCCCAGAGCAAAATTAGCTACAGGTGGTACTATTGATGCCCAGGGAAAACTACATCCCATCGAGAACATCAGGCATACCGCTACGAGTCCTAACTTTAGCTTTAGCTTCATCAATCTCTTTCTCCACTTCATTTTGAGCGGCCATTCCTTTAGGATGGTTGATATTATTAAATACATTACCCGCTAACCAATTGAAAATAGGCCATAGTGTCCCAAGCACTGGGATCTTCTGTACAAACCTATCAGGTAAAGCACCAGTGACTGCTGTGAATATAAGCACTATTTGTCCTACTATTGCAAACCATCCTTGTCCTTCAAACATTGCAGCTATATCCATGACTTATTCTCCTAAGTTTACTAGTGGAGGTTTAGGAAGTTCAACCTTGTACCAGTAATCTGGGTGCCTGACAAACCTCGGGCTACTCAAATCGTATACAGAATAGCAACGATTGTTTGGTGATCTAAATACCATCTCTTTATCATGTCTAGGTTTAAATGAGCAGGATACGGGAGTTGCATTATAGCTCACCTCTAATCCTGTCTCATGAATAATCTGTATTTGTGTAGGAATTTGATTCACAGACCAATTAACCAATTTATGTGGTGATGGTATTACAAGCATGATCGTTATGATCAACTCATTCATTTTTTAACTGCAGGTTTTCCTCTATCAGCACCCATCTTCCAAGTAGCAGCACCACCTATACCAAGCAGGCCCCATGCTTCTGCTGAAAAGATATGCCAACCTCCCATTTGACAGATTGTCATTAATACACCTAATCCCATCAATGCATAAGTTTTACCACCTGGCATTAATTTATCTATCATAGTAACTATAGTTGGAACCATTTTTATTCTCCTTTAGTCTTAGAAGTAATTAAATGTGTAACTATCATGTCCACATTACGTTCAATTGAATGAAGATCGTCTTTAGTTAATACCACTTTTTCCAAAGCAGTAATGCGGTCACTTAAAGTATCATGATTATTAAATACTCTTTTTGTTATAAATGCACCCATTAAGGCTAGAGTACCTATCAACATCTCATTCAACTTATCCATTGAATCCTCACTTTGTTTTGCTCATTGCCGCTAATGGATTTTCAAGTGCTTTAGTAATTTTCTTATCTAACTTGGTTTCTAACATTTCTATTTGATTATCCACTTTTTGTAGCTTATTGTCTACTTTTTGTAGTTTATCATCCCAGCGTTTTGATGTATCGGCTATTAATTGTCTTACCTCGTTCTCAGCATTTCTCATTGCTGTCCGTGTCTCTAATCCATCTTCTCTAGAACGTTTATCTATTGCAGCTATTTGATCTGAGAATAGATTAATATCCGTTTTCATAGTTGTTCTTATATCTCTTGTAGTATCTTGAGCTTCACTTACACTATCTTTTATAGAGTTAATTTCAGTACGAATTAATTGTTTTGTATCAGTAACTTCAACATCTAGGATTCCTAATTGCTTATCAAATCCAGAAAGATCCGGTGCTACATATGATGTGATCTGTTCCTTCATATCCTGGTAATCTTTATAGAATTCAAATCCTCCCCAAAGAGCACCACCAAGGGTCCCTATTAAAGATATAATAATGAATAACTTACCACCAGTTGCTTTTATTCCTCCGTATTCAACTTCCATGATTATTTATCAAAGTTATATTGTGAATCAATCATTTCATTCATCATTATATCACTCCCTAATGAATAAACAGCACTTAAAGGATCTATTAGTGCTGTATCATAAGGAGTTTCACTAGTATAAAATGCAACATCCGGTATATCCTGTTGCTGATAAGAACGAAATCCAGGCGTTCCAAGAACACTCATTAAGGCTAATTTAGTACTATCTACATCCCCTCCTACCATCTGTACTGCTTGTAAAACTCTTGTAACTATAGCTTGTACTGCCTTTGCTTTGTCTGATTTAGTTTCTTTTGTCTCTTCTTTTTCTTCCTTTTGTTCTTTCTGTTCAGAACTAGACTCCTGTTCTTCAACAGCAGATTCTACCTCCGCTACTGCTTCAGCAACTTCTGCTACTGGTTCTGGTTGGCTATCAGCAGATGCCATACCTGTATCTATTTGAATTGATTCTATCTTACCTGCTACAGTTGGGACAGATAACGTGACTGCTGCTGGTGTCGCTGTTACTCCTACGCTAATAGTTTGTGTTCCACTAGGCGTTGTAACAGCGATATCCATTGTTGCTGTATCTACAACAGATACACCCGTATCTGTAATAATATCATCTACAGCATTTGCAACTAGATCTAAGACAGTAGCCTCTACAGCGTTAATAAGCTCGTATGTTGCAGTTAAATTAATTGCATTAGTTTGAGGTCCTGCATACCCTCCAGATTCACTAATACCCTCAAGAATTAAACCAAATGTTGCAAGAGAATAGGCTAAGTTATTCTCTGGGACAATTAACTGACTAGTTACAGTTTCATACGCGGAACCAGATGCCATGGTAAATTCTTGCGTATCAGAATAAGTAATAGTTCCGTCAGTTACCTTAATCTGTACAGTAAATGCATCACCACCAACACTATTCCTATCTCTAACACCAATAGCACTATCCATGGTAAAACCCTGGAGCATTTGATCTTCAGTCATAAACGTATTGATATTATTGGTGATATTCCATTCTCCACCATGGCTGTCCCAATAAACTATGTCATCATTAGAACCCCCATCAGAGTAAATATCAGATCGCGGATCATATGTACATTCAGCATTATTCCTACCACAAACATGAGTAGCTCCGGCGCTTTTTTCTGTTACATCAGCAGTTGTTTCTGTATCTGCAAATACATTTTGAGCTAAAAGAACAGCCATTGAACACATAGCCAGTGTTTTAATAAAGATCTTCATCTTCTTCATCATAAGTGTAAGTCTTTAATGGGAATGTTGCTTCTATCTTTTCAACTTGTTCTTGATTCTCTGGTAGATCTTTCCATTCATCATAGTCTGGTCTTTTAGTTGGATCTTTGGCCCACTCTTCTTTTGCAGCTTCTCCTATCTTCCCATTAATAGGACATGGAGTACCGGCCATTTCCATTGCTTGGAATACTCTAACGTCCTGGCATAATAGTGACACAGAAGCCACTTTCATTCCCATACCATAAAGCGAACGTGCTAATTTCAATCGTTCACAATTCACATCTGTAATGGTTTTACCCATAGAAATACCAAACCATGCAGATTGAGCTGCACCGCTGATACCAGTAGTACATACATCTTGATTGTTTATGATTACGTTAGGGGATACAGCTGTGCTTGGTGTTCTGTCTACTGTAGTTGTGCCACTAACAGTTGAAGAAACAGTTGAGGAGCTGACAGTATTGCTATCAGCCGCGTACGACAGTGTGGAAGATGCTAAAAATACTAAACATATAATTAGAATAAAGTAATTCATTAGTCATCATGTGCTTTTTCTATCTACGGTTTAGGATACTTCGCCTTAACATCTGCCCTGCGTTTCTCGATGGCTGCCTTATCGTCATCGTCATATAATGCAACGACAAGTTCTGCTATAGAAGGGTATTCTGGTTCTCTTAATCTTTGATATTCTTTAGCGTCATAGTCTGCTTGCAACTCTATTTGTTTTG
>VTLG01013972.1_pt1 | contig 51133 bp, 63 predicted proteins | sample 4694571 | NCBI WGS metagenome assembly VTLG01 (sample SAMN12604809, study PRJNA352737) | marine metagenome | biome: ENVO:00000447; feature: ENVO:00000209|ENVO:00000569|ENVO:01000036; material: ENVO:00002151; isolation source: viral sequences binned using virsorter ... | reverse complement strand
TAGAAACGGTGACGCAACAAACTATCACAGATTAATTTTAGGGTATAACGCGGCTTCAGCGGCTTCTGGTGTACCGACCAATGCTCAATTTGTCCTTGCTGAAAAAGGAGGAGGGTACGGAACAAGTGCAGGATTGGTTGTTGGTAACAGTGATAACGCTCCAGTAATGTTCACTACTAATGCTACAGAGCGTGCAAGGATCACTAATGGTGGTGACATTGAATTTAAAACAGATGGCGTTGCTCTAAAATTTGGTGCGGATAGTGAAATTGTAGTAACGCATGTTGCAGATGTTGGGTTACGTTTTTCTGATAGTGACCAACTTCAATTTGGTACAGGTGGCGACCTACAAATCTCCCATGACGGTAGTAATAGCTATATTGATGAAAACGGCGATGGGCAATTAAATATTAGAACAGTCAACGGAGCTTCTATAAATCTTATTTCTGGAAGCGAGTTTATGGTGCAATCTGAGTCAGATGGCGCAGTTACGCTTTACCACAACGGCGCATCCAAAATAGCCACACATGCTTCGGGTGCTTTAATGACTACCACAAGTGAGTTGCAGTTTTACACAACAGCTTATGGAATCCGTGCAAGCACTGGACTTGAAATAAAAACAGGAGACTTTACACGGTTTTTAAACGGCACAACAGAACATATGCGCATTTTAGCAGATGGCAAGGTTGGTATAGGTCTAACCGCACCTTCTGGACAATTTGCAGTATCTGATGGCACAAGAATTGCAGAAATAAACCCACATTCAAGCGGTACTTTTATCGGCAATAGGTCTAACCATGATGTGTTGTTTCAAGTAAACGCCGCTGAAAAAATGCGAATTGACACAAGCGGCAATGTGGCTATTGGAGAATCTAGCACAACAGCTAGACTTGATGTTCACAAATCAAGTGTTGTAGCAGCAGAACTAGCAACGGCAACTAACGGGCATTTTTTTACTGCTCAAAGTGATGACAACACCGATGCGTTTGAAATTTATCAACAACATGGCTCAAACACTACTAGAAATACTCTTGTTGTAACCGATAATCATACTGGTGCAAAAGGAGAAACATTTTTAGTTAGAGGTGATGGAACTGTTTTAGTACAATCATCAACTTCTTATTCCGACGGTTCTATTGGTAATGCTTGTTTTCAACTAGACGGACGTTCTGGAGCAAGAACAGGAATGTGTGTTAGAGCTAAAACCACTGATGGCAGTGCGTTTGTTACTAGTTCGGTTAGCATGATAGGTTTTGTCAATGGTAATGGAACAGTTGGCAATATTTCTACAAACGGTTCTGCAACTTCTTTTAACACAAGCTCAGACTATAGATTAAAAGAAAATGTTAGTTATTCATTTGATGCTACTACAAGACTAAAACAACTTAAACCAACAAGATTTAATTTTAAATCAGATGCAGATAAAACAGTAGATGGGTTTTTAGCTCACGAAGTTTCTAGCATTGTTCCAGAAGCTGTTACAGGCGCAAAAGACGCGGTAGACGGCGATGGCGACCCAATCCATCAAAGCATAGATCAAAGTAAGCTAGTACCATTACTAGTAAAAACAATACAAGAATTAGAAGCTAGAATAACAGCACTGGAGGCAGGATAATGGCTAACACATACACATGGCAATTCGTACAGCTAGATACAGCACCTACGGAGGGTTCGTTAAGTGACGTAGTTAAATCTATCCACTGGCGAATCACTGGGGTGAGTGACACAAGAACCCCAAATAATTCTACGTCAATTTATGGACAAGCAAATATAGGTGCGGCAGATGCAGACAGCTTTACAGCGTTTAACAGTTTGACTGAGGCTTGGTGTAAAGCACAGGTGCTGGCAAATATAGACAGGACTGAAGCAGAGCTAAAAGCTGATATAGATACACAACTTACAGAATTAGACACGCCTACTAGCGTAGGAAAACTACCTTCATCTTGGTAACGGAGAAGTAACATGACTGAAGAAGCAAACGTAATTAGTATCGACGGCACAGACTATACTGAGTCTGATTTATCAGATAGGCAAAGGTATTTAGTTCACCATATAAAAGAACTGCAAAGTGAAGTAGCGGGTAAGAAGTTTGACTTAGAGCGACTAGAAGCTGCTATGACGCACTTTACTAATATGTTAATAGCCGAAGTTAAAGAACAGTATAAGTTTGAGAACGGCGAAGAATTTGGTAGTGATGTAACTAAACAACAGTGAGGTAGCGTTATGTTTGGATTGCCTGTAGAAGCAATATCAATGCTGGGATCTACTGCTTTAGGCGGTGTAATGAAGATGTGGGCACAATCGCAAGCTGACAAAGCCGAACAACACAAAATGATGATGGGCTACAACAAGTCTATACAAGCAGGCGTAGACAGCGCTAGGAACTATCAAAACCCTAACGCTGCATGGATACGGCGGTTTATTGTTGTAACCTCTTTAGCTGCTGGGATAGGTGTGGTTTTCCTTGCTCCGTTACTTGGGCAGTCTACTAATATTCCTGTAGAAGTTACTACTGGCGGTAAGTATTTGTTTGGTATATTTGATAATACTAAAACAGCAATAGAATATGTAACAATGGAAGGGTGGGTAACTCCAGAATGGCTACCTGTGTCTATAATGAATATTATAGGTTTCTACTTCGGTAGTGCCGCAATGACAAGGAAATAATCATGGCTAAACCTTTTGTATATACATGTACGCTAGATAGAGTAGTCGATGGAGATACGGTAGATGTAAATATCGACTTAGGATTTAAAATTGTATTAGCAAAACAAAGAGTTAGACTAGTAGGTATTGATACTCCAGAATCAAGAACTAGAGACTTAGCCGAAAAGAAACTAGGGCTACAAGCTAAAGACTTATTACAAGAACTAACCAAAGATGGGTTTGTACTAGAATCACAAGGACGCGGTAAGTATGGTCGTATTCTTGGTGTGCTTTGGGATTTTGATGACAATTCGATTAACGAAAAACTAATTGACGCTGGCCTTGCAGTAGAATACTGGGGTGGCACTAAAGTAAAGGTGTGGGGAGACTACTAGTCTAATGTTGAGAAAGTTAGTATTTAGACCCGGAGTTAACAAAGACATATCTGACTACTCTGCAGAGGGTGGCTGGTATAACACAAACAAGGTTCGCTTTGTTCAAGGGTTTCCTAAAAAGATTGGTGGGTTTGCTAAGTATACGGTATCTGCGTTTATTGGCATTTGCCGTAGCTTATATAACTACACCCCGTCTGGTGTCAGTAACTTCATGGCGATAGGCACAAGTAAAAAAGTATACCTAGATACAGGTGGTACGATTACTGATATTACGGGAGTTAGACTAACTTCTGGCGCAGGCGATGCTACGTTTGCTGCAACTAATACATCAGCTAGTATTACAGTAACTGAAAATAGTCATGGAGCTAATGCAGGAGACTACGTAACTTTTTCAGGAGCCGCTAGTTTAGGTGGTAATATTACTGCAGCAGTAATAAATAAAGAATATGTTATAGACAGCGTTACTGATGGTAATATCTATAAATTTACAGCCACAGCCACAGCAAATAGTAGTGATTCAGGTAACGGTGGTGGTAGCGCCGTAGCGCAATATCAAATGCCAGTTGGTCTTGATATAAGTACACAAGGTCTTGGTTGGGGTACAGATGGTTGGAATGATCTTGGTTGGGGTTTAGCTTCTAATATTGCTGATGGTGTGTATTTACCGCTTAGACTAATACATTTTACAAAGTATTTTGACGATCTGGTGTACAACGCTCGATATACTATAGATGGCGACGACTCAGGGCAGATATACTATTGGGCTAACAACTCAGCACTAAACACTCGTGCGGTACTTTTAAGTACACTAGGTAGTGCGTCAGACGTACCAACTAAAGTTACGCAGGTACTTATATCTCAAGACAACACCAGCGGAACCCTACTAGCGTTAGGGTGTGTGCCTTACGGCGGGTCAGCGCATGACCCACTAGCTGTTCGCTGGTCTGACGCTACAGTAATTCAAAATTGGACTCCTAGCGATTTAACTACAGCAGGTTCATTAAACGTACAAAACGGCTCTGCAATTATGACCGGAGTGCCTACTAGCAACGAAACTCTTATATTTACTGAATCTTCTGTTAACTCATTGAAGTTTATCGGTGGGTTTGAAGTATTTAGGTTAGACGAGATATCTAATTACGTTAGTCTGATTGCCCCTAATGCGGTTGTTAATGTAGATAGTGTTGTGTATTGGATGGGCACTAATAAGTTCTATATGTACAACGGACGGGTACAAACGCTGCCATGTACCTTAGACGACCATGTATTTAAAAACTTTAACGGAGCACAGACTGACCAGTTCTTTGCAGGATTAAACGCTGAGTTTCATGAAATATGGTGGTTTTATTGCTCTGGCGACACAAGTGGTTCTGCTAGTGAAACTATAGACAGGTACGTTGTGTACAACTATTTAGATAACATTTGGTTCCATGGTGAGTGTGATGACAACTTTGATAGAACAGCATGGTCAGATTCTACGACACGAGAATACCCACAAGCTGCTAGTGATGACGGGTTTATATACAATCATGAGTTTGGTAATGATGCCGATGGTTCAGTATTAAATGCGTCTATTACATCAGCCAGTGTGTCGTTAGATGAAGGCGATAGGTTTACATTGGTTAGAAAAATTATACCTGACATGAATTTTGTTGGGTCTAATCCAATAGTAACAGACGGCGAATATACAAAAAATATAAAAGCATCAATGAGCATAGACACTAAAAACTTTCCGGGGTCTAGCGCTACAACAACTGACACTAGCCCTAATAATAGCGCATTAAACACAACCGTAGAGGATTCTTCTACGATAGATGAATTTACAGAACAGATACATGTACGTGCTCGTGGTAGACAGTTGACGTTAAAAATAAATTCTACTACAGCAGGTGTTGCGTGGCAGCTAGGTACACCCCGCGCTGAAATAAGACCTGATGGGCGTAGAGGTTAATATGGCGTTTCAATCGCATAAGTCACCCAACCTGCCCATGCCGCCTAGCGAGTATAACAATGGGTATTTTTTTGACTTAATACGGTCTATTGGGTCGTACTTTAGTATTCATGATAGCAAAGCAGGGTTAAGCCTAGACAGCGTTGTGACTGACGTTATCCAATTACCTATTGGTTCTTTTACAGCATCTAACGGAGCTAATAACAATATAACACTACCTAACAAGTCTTTTATAAGAGTTACAGGGCCAACAGGAGCGTTTAATATTACTGGGATTGCAAAGCCTGCTAACCCCGACGGGCGGGTAGTTATACTGTATAACACATCAAATGATGGCGCGACTGTTCAAAACATGACGATTACAAACGATGCTACTTCTACAGCAGCAAACAGAATACTAACAAACACAGGATCTGACGTAGCAACTACAGGCACAGGTATAGTATCTCTTATATACTCTGTAACAGATGCGCGATGGATACTTTTAACTGCATTGGTTTAGGGATATACAGTGAATAAAGAGCTAGATTTACTATTTTCAAAGCACCTTACTCGTTTAGGCGTACCTAAAGACCAACAAGCTATGGCTAAAGAAAGGCTTTTAGAGTTTGGCGATAATGTACTAGCTATAGAAAGCACGAATAACTATCAAGCGATCAACCCTAAATCTGGTGCAAAAGGTGGGTATCAGTTTAAAGACGATTCTGTTGCCCCAGCACTAACAAGACTAAGAAGATACGTTAAACCACAAAGTTGGATGGATGAAGTTGCTAAGAACAAAGACGCTAGGACACTTACTCCAGACCAACAAGAGTTATTGTTTTTTGGCGATATATTAGATAAAACAGTACAAGGTGAAACAGGGCGTGGTGATAGATACCTAAAAGGAATTATTGGCGGGGATAAAGAATCTGCGTTAAGAATGTATTATGAAGGGCATCACACAGACCCGTACAGTCAAGAAGGCACAACTGCAAGAGCAATGGCTCAGTTCGGAATAAAACCAGTAGAAAATAAGCGTTCAGGTGGTATAGTAGGCAATATGAACATGCAATATGAAAAAGGCGGTATGGTTAATCAAGCACAAGGGTTAGCAGCATTAGGTCGTGGGCAAGACACAGAGCTTGTTCACATGACACCTTCAGAAGTAGGTGGATTACAAAGTTTAGCTACACAGATGGGTGGTTCGCTATCAATTAATCCTAGTACAGGACTACCTGAAGCTGGGTTTTTTGGTGATATATTGCCAGCAATAATAGGTGCAGGGTTGGTTATTGGTACAGGAGGTACTGCATTAGCTTTAAGCCCACTACAAGCGGGTTTGGTAATGGGTGGCGGCGCATTAGCCGCGTCTGGTGGTGATCTAGGGCAAGCAGCTAAATATGGACTTGGTGGGTACGGTGGCGCTGGGTTAGCAGGGAGTTTAGCGGGAGCTGGAGCAGCCCAAGCGGGAGCAGTGGGGACTGGAACAGCATTAGGTGCTGGAGCGGGGACTGGAGCAGCTACTACTGCAGCTCAGCAAGCTGCGTTTAATCGAGCCGCGCTTGGTGGGACTAGTGCTGCAGTGGAAGGAGCGAAGTTTGGTATTTCTGGTGGAGCAAAGACGGGGCTTGGTAACATAGGTAGTGCATTAACTAGCACCGACGCGCTCGGTAAATTTGCTGCAGACCCATTAATTAAAAGGCAGGCGCTTTCAGGACTTGGCGGTTTGGCTATTGGTACTGAAATGGACAGAATGAACCAAGGCGTACCTAAAGGATCTGTTACAGCGCAGAGGGATTTAGACTTTTATCCTGAAGGTGGGTATAAGTACGATGCTTCTGGTAATGTAGTTCAAAAAAATCCTAACGCAAGAAACATGTTTGATTCACGAGGATTTTTTGACTACGGAGCTGGATTTCCTATGGCTCAAGGCGGCATTGTTGGATACGCTAACGGCGGTTTAACTGCTGGGCCGGGCGATGGTATGAGCGATGATATACCTGCTGTAATAGCAGGAGAACAGCCTGCCGCGCTATCTCCGGGTGAATTTGTAGTGCCTGCAGATGTTGTTTCTGATATGGGAAATGGCTCTAGTAGAGCAGGAGCCAGACAACTGTACAGTATGATGGATAGAGTACGTAAAGCACGAGGCGGTTCTGTAAAACAACCTGAAGCAATTAACACAAGAAAGATGATGCCAGCGTAATGTCTGAACCAGTATTTAGTGATATAAGACTTGAATGGGATTGGGTAAAGCCACAGATTGAACAGGTATTATTAGAGCAACCAGAGTTAACTTATAGGCCAGAAGACGTATATGCTAGTTGTATTAATGGATCAGCTAAATTAGTAACTTTAGATAAAAACAAATTTGCAGTCATAGAAGTTACTACAGACCCATTTACATACAAAAAGAGCTTAAACATTTGGGTAGCTGGAGTTACTGAAGACGGTAAATCAGGCAATACTGTGTTATCGTATACAGGGTTTTTTGAAAAAGTTGCTCGTGAACTTGATTGTTCTTATTTAGAATGTAGTACAAGTAAAGTAAGTTTAGGACGTTTGTACAGTAGTGTAGGCATGAACTTAAAGTCACAAATATACTTTAAAGATTTAGGAAAAACATAATGGGCGGTTCAAGTAAGGGTTTCCAACATACTTCACAAGATATTACTACAAATGTAGATAACATACCTTCTTTTATGAGGGGATATTACGACGATGCTTTAAAACGAGCATCAGCAGAAAGTAATGTAAAGTATAACCCGTATGCTGGAGGTGATGCTGGCGCAAGAGTAGCTGGATTTAACCCCGCACAAGAAGCCGTATTTAAAGAAGTTGGAGCCATGACAACTCCGGGGCAGTTTAACCAAGCCTCTGATATGTTTAGTAACATGGGCGCTATGGGTGCTGGTGCAGCAATGCAAGGTATGGGCGGCGCAGCTACTGTACAGGGTATGGGAATAAACCAAGCGGCTACTGGGGCTAATAGAGCATTTGGCGCGGCTGATGCGTTAGGGCAACGTGGTCGAAGCGCAGTAGATCAAGGTATGCAGCGAGCGTTTGATTTATCTACTCCACAGACATTTGGTGCAGAACAAGCACAGCAATACACTAACCCGTTTCAACAACAAGTAACTGATATAGCGTTACGTCAAGCCAGAGAAGAAGCTACCCGACAAGGTAATTTAGCTAATTTAGCCGCAGCAGGCCGAGGCACAGCAGGTGGTACACGCCAAGCTGTTATGGATGCTATGCGTAATCGTGATACTGCAACAGGATTATCTGATATACAGATGCGGGGCAGTATGCGTGGTTTTGAGAACGCGCAACAACAGTTTGAACGAGATCAAGCACGACGTATGGGTTCTGCTAGATTAGGCGCACAAATGGCAGGTCAAGGGTTTGGCGCAATGGGTCAGGCTGGTGGACAATACGGCGCATTAACGGGTCAAGGCTACAGTGCTGCAGGGGGAGCTAATCAGTTGTTAGGTGCAACGGGTATTGGTGCGTTGGGATCAGCAGCTAGTGGGTTATCTGCCGTAGGAACAGCCGAACAGAACGCTAATTTAGCTAGACTGAACGCTCAGAATAAGATTGGTTCGCAACAATACGACAGAGATCAACGAGTTATAGATGCTGATATAGCACAGTATTACGAAGGACTAGGGTACAACAAAGATCAAATTTCGTTCTTAATAAACTCGATGAAGGCAGCGCCTGTAGCAACCACTTCTCAAAGTAGATCGGGTTATACTTCAGGGCCGGGGCTTACACAACAGCTTACTGGTCTAGGCGCAGCAGGATTAGGGAGTTTAATGAGATAATGGCTACTTCAATGGCTCCAAACAAACGATTAGATGAAGTGTATAGCTATATACAAAAACTATCTGATGAGCAGCTAGCACAGCTTATACAGCAAAATCCGCAAAGTACGGAGGCTACACTTGCTTTAGGGCAGATAAACTCAAGGAACGAGTTTCGTCAACGTGCCCAAGGACAACAGGCCTCAATGCCTACAGTAAGAGAGGGTGTTCTTTCATTACCAACTAATCAAGACAACTCAGACCCGCGTTTGATGAGGGGTATGGGTAGCATGGAGCCTAGGCCAAGAGATTCTATGGATACTCCTATGAGTGGTGTAGCACAACTGCCTTCCCAAGCAATGATGGCTGAAGGTGGTGTTGTTGGGTACGCCAATGGGGATCTAGTTACGGGTGGTCGGAACACAGTACGTACACCAGTTGAGCAAGATTATGACTTAGAAGTTGACGATTTTGAAAGTGATGGTTTAAATGAAGAACAAGGTATGTTAAGCCAAGCAGCGCCGTACATACTAGGAGGTTTAGCTGTTGCAGAGCCTACGCTTAGAATGGCTGAGAAAATTAAACCATTTGGTATTGGGACAGTAGCAAAGGGTGTTCGTAAGGCAGGTGAGGCATATAAAAAACGAGCACTTAAAGGTAAAACGTATCAATCACCGGGGCGACCTCCTTCAGGGCCGGGTGGCCCTCCTAAAGCTCCTAAGCAAAGAGTAGGGGAGTCGAAAAAAGATTTTAATGCGCGGAAACAAAAATATCAGACACGTAAAAAAGATTATGATGCTAAGAAAAAAGATTACGACGCTAGGAAAAAAGATTACGACGCGAAAGTAAAAAGAACGAAAGAAGCTAATGTAGAGGTCAATAAACGCAGAGGTGGACGCAACAATAGGCAGATAGTTAGAAATAGAGCTATGAAAGATGCGGTATTGTATGGTGCTCCAGCAGTAGGTCTTCCAGCTTTGATGTATCAGAATATGCAAAATGTGGAGGAAGCGCCGTTAGAAACTATGAGGGGTCTTCCTGAAATGGGGCCAGATCGCGGTAGTGAAGCTATTGCTCCAGATGCTCCAGTTGCCCCGGCTGCTAGAGAAAGAAATCCAAACTTAGGTAACTTTTTAAAGGCTGCTGGGTTGTCTTACGCTTCAGGTAAGAATTTAGGTGAGTCGGGCATTGCTGGATTAGCTTACATGGATGAAAGAAAAGCACTTGCAGATGAAATGACAGATAGAGAGCAGTTACAGTTTGCAAGAGAAACAGCGATTATGGAAGCTCAGATGAAAGCCGCTGCAGATGCAGGATTAAGTAGCGCTGAGGTAAAAGACTTACTTACATTTAAAGCAGAGTTAGAATCAACAACGGATATCGTACAAAACGCAGCTCAAAGTATACTAGCGCAGGATTACGGTGGAGATTTAGCAGCGTTTGGTCAGGCTTATCAGATAGCAGGTGGCGAAGAAGCAATAAAACAAAAACTTATGGAAGTAGCTAAAAACACACTAGTTAACAACAGGATGCAGTCATACCTAACTAAAGGTGTTAATTTAGCAAGAGATGTAAGTCCCCCCGATATTCCAAATACAGTTATTAGGTAGCGCGACAAGTGGCTAAGTTTACTGTCGCTAGTCCATCAGGCAAAGAATATGTAGTAGAAGCCCCTAATAATGCTTCTGACAGCGAGATTTTAGAATATGCTCGTAACCAACTAGGCTATGGAGAACCGCAAGGCCCACAACGCAGTCTTATGGGAGCGACTAAAGCCGCTTTATCAAGATCTGCACAAAACGTAGGTATAGGGTTAACTGACGATTTACCTGCTTTAATTGGCGCAGGCTTTGGTTTTGATGACTACGCAAGAAAACAACTAGAAGAAGGTCAAAAAGCTAGAGAGCGCTTAAACGTACTTAATCCTAGGGAAGTAGAGTCCTACAAAGATGTTGATAGCTTTGGCAAAGGCGCTACGTATGTTGCGGAAACCATCGGCGAATTTATACCCAGTATAGGACTTACTACTACTGGCGTTGGCGCGGCTGCTTTCGGGGCTAGAACTGTTGCAGGACGTGCTGCAAAGAAAAAACTTACTGCAGAAGCTAAAAAATTAAGTGCTGGTCGTAAAAAACGATTAGATAAAACCCAAGCAGGTAAAGCTGAAGCTGAACTTAATGCGGCTGTAGAAGCTGCTAAAAAGCAGGCGATAGATAAAACCATTGTACCTGCAGCATTTCTTGGTAGTTTTGCACAGGTAGCACCTGAGATATTTTCTAGTGTGTATCAAGAAACAGGTGAGCTTGCCCCTGCAGTTGCTTTGATGACAGGTTCTGTAGGTGCAGCGTTAGACAGTATCTTACCTACTGCTTTGGTACGACAATTTAGGGCAAATCCTGCCTTAAAAAACGAAGTAATAAAGAATGTAGCTTTGCGTAAAAACGTGCCTCCTAGTGTATTAGCAACGATAGGTAAAAGCACAGTTAAAGGCGGTGCAGTAGAAGGTAGCACTGAAGGCGCACAGCAAGCATTAGGCGTTCTTGCTAACAGGATAGTAGAAGAAAACTGGAGTAGCTTATCTTCCCCAGAGTTTGAAGAAATATTAGAAGCTACTATACGTGGCGCTGTTGGTGGTAAGGCATTTGGCGCAATAGGTGGGGTCAAACAAGGACTAACAGAGCGCAGCATTGCAAATGAAGAAGAACAAAGAATAGAGGCTAAAAAACTTGCTGACAAAAAGCGAAAAGCCGACGAGAAAAAACGAATAGCCGACGAGAAAAAACGAATAGCCGAGGCTAAAAAACCTGCTACACCCGCTGCTGTAAAGACTGATGACGCAGAAGCCCCTGTTGTTGAGACTGACGACGGAGAAGCCCCTGTTGTAGAAGCCCCTGTTGTAGCAACGAGATCAGAAGTAGAGCAAATAGAAGACGAAATAGCGCGAGCAGAAATTGCTAAAAACGAAGAGATAAAAAGACTTAAAGACGAGTTAAAACCATTTAACGATACGTTTAAAAAAGAAGGTCTTAGTATCGAAGAAGAAACAGCAGCAGCTATATTAGATGAAAAAATAACCGCTGCAGAAGAGGCTTTTACTGTTAATTTAGAAGCCCTTAATGCTAGAAAAGACGAAGCAATAGTTAAAGCTAAAGAAGCAAAAGCCAATAAAAAGAAAGAAGAAGACTTGCAGGCTACTACTGAAGTTAAAGAAAAAGCTGGCGCTACAGCCGCTACTCTTCTTGGGGGCAGAAGTGCAAGAGGATTAGAAAATGCAGCAACTTATTCAGTTACCCCTGCAAACGAGCGAGTTTTTGACCCAGAAACAGGTGTTCCTATTGCCCCTATACCAAGTATAGAAGGTGAGCCGCTTCAAGACACAGAAGCAAAAAAGGGTGTATATAAAGCCGAAGGTGAAGACATAACAGGAAAGTCTGTATCAAGTGCGGTTATATCTTCTGGCAGGAATGAGTTTAGCGACGGTCGCGGTGCTATGAATGTCACTACGGACGCAGAGGTTAGTATACCTTTAAAGACGTTGGGTACAGGGAAAGAAACCTTTTTATCGCCCGATGCTGATAAGATAGAAGGTCAGCTTGTTAGAACCAACATGGCTACAAAAGGTAGTGGTTGGAATTGGGTTGACGTACCTGAAGGTTTGCCAGCATCACCCGACAAAGATTTTAAAATTGTAACCGTACAAAACAGCGCACTAAAAACGTCTGGCGTTTCAGAAACAGACCATGTATATGCTTTAAACACTTCGTTTCCTAAAGGCGCATATTTAATGCGTGGGCAGTCTGATAAAAACCCTAAGCTAAGACCTTCTACTGTAGGCACAGTGCAAGTAGGTAATGTAGTCGGCAGCATAAGATTGAAAGGTCGTGTTCGTCCTGTTTATGACAATGTAACCGTAACTACAGGGGAACTAACAAGCGCAGCTAAAGCTGAACCCGATGGCGTTTTAAACATACCTACAACGTATGGGTTTGAAGCAAAACAAGACGCGGCAGCCGCCGACAATACAGCCGCACAAGACGCGGCTAGTGTATCCGAAGACTCTGCTAACCTTGATTCTGTTGAACGAGTACGAAACGTAATTAGTGCAAGATACGGCAAGCTAGCTAGTAAAGTTAGGGTATTTAGCAAAGTACAAGATGCCTTTACTGAAGACGAAATTGCCAGTTTAGGACTACGTACTGAAGGCGTTAGAGGTTTAGTCCTTAAAGACACGGCATATTTATTTGCCGATAACATACCCCAAGGCGCAGAAACAGCAGTGTTTTTACATGAGACTGGTGCTCATTTAGGCATGAAAGCGTTGGTTGGAGAGGCTAACTATAAAAAGCTAGTTGCTGGCATTAAACGATTTGAAAAGTTTGCAGAGGGCACAGATGAGAAAGCTATTGCTACTAGAGCTAGGACAAGACTTAATCAGGCTTTTGTTAGTGAGGCACAACGCGACGACGAACTACTTGCGTATTTTGTAGAAGAAGCGGTACAGGCGGGGTATAACCCAGAAGGAGATGTATTTAATACAGCCCCTGCCAATACTAACGCATTAAAATTGTGGTTAAAACAGTTTGTTGCTGCGGCTAGGAAGGGATTAAACAAATTATTTAAGAGAGGTGCGCCCCCTCTTACCCCTCAAGAATACGTGAATCTTGCAGATGGAGCAGCGCAGATAGTTCTAAACGCTCCAAAACTAACTAATGTGCAGGCTAGCGAAGACATATTTTATAGTTCCGCAAGTAGTAGTGCTCCTGCTTTAGGTAGGATAATGGAAGCCGCAGACTCTAAGATTGAGGGCAGTCCTGCGGTTAAAGAATTAGTAGATAACTACGTAGGTAAACTGTCTATTGCTCCTGATTGGGGTAAAGACGTTATGCTATCCACAACAAGTTTGTTCCAGTTAGCTGACATAGTGAAAAGGTTTAATGCTGAGTTATCAAGGCAGATTACTAAATTAGATGAGCTAATAAATAAAAGAGTCGCTAGAACTTCTCAACTAGTAGAAGCGGTTAATGCGAAAGCTACGGCAATGCGAGACTCACTTAGAGTTTTAGAAGAAAGAACTAAAGAACCGGGCTATACAGGAAAGTCATACGCGCAACTGGAAGAAGATATGAATAATGTAGCAGCCGTTGCTACTACTAAACATTTTGATTTTAGAAAGTTAGACGAGTTAAGAAAAAGTACAGATCCTGAAGCAAGGGCTTTAGCTTTAAAATACGCTCAGTTACCGTCTGAAATGCGGGACTTACTAACTAACATAGTTAATGAAAACGAAGCGCAGCGTAGAAAATACTTAGCGTACTTAGGTACTAAGTTTGGAGAAGATGTTGCTGAGAACGGGGCTAGAAGTTTATCGAAGGCCCAGCTTGAGAAAATACAGGGTGCGTCAGGCGGGATAGAGCCTTACATAACTCTAAATAGACATGGTGGGTATTGGTTTAAATACCCTAATCCAGACTACGACCCTAACCAAAGAGATGGGTCAGGTAACACAGAATACATTTCTCGTTCGTTTAGAAACCCTTTGGCACGAGCTAGAGCTGCAAAAGAACTAGAAAAAGACGGAATTACTGTATATAAGTACAAAAAAGACAGGGGTAATTCTGATGTAGATGTTAGTGCCGTACCTATAATTTCAGAGTTTTTAAGCAAATTAAAACGGCAGTCTGAAGGAACTAATAATTCAGAGATAGAATCAGTTATTAACTCTACGGAAGAGTTGTTAGCTTCTTTGTATCCTTCTCAAAGTTTAAAGAATCAATTTAACAAACGACAGGGTACTCCCGGATTTGAGATAAATTTAGTGCAAGACTTTTCTGAGTTGCATAACAGGTTTGCTAAAGAGTTTGCAAATTTAGAATACGCAGATGACGTTGCTGACACAATGGCTGCTATAGGCAGGCAAGGTACTATAGATACAGACCCTAAAACCCAAAGAGTTGTAAATTTTCTTAGGAACCAACAGAGTTATTTTGCAGTCCCTACACAAGAAACAAAAGCGCAAGTTGCCTCTTATGCGGGCTACGCAATGTTTATTATGGGTAACATCTCGTCGGCGTTTATGAACTTATTGCAGATACCTACAGTTGGGTATGGAGTTATTGGTGGTAAGTACGGGTACGGAGAGACTGCTAAAGAACTTAAAAGAGCTACGCAAATGTATCTTAATGGTGGGCGTGATAATAACACCTCATTACGTATTTTTTCTGGGGATTTAGGTAAGGTAAAGATAGGAAAAGACGGGCTGCGTCTTTCTGACTTCTCTTTGTTTTCTGGTGATAACGTAAGCCCTGAGTTACAGAGACTGTTTGACCGCGCTGTTAGTGTAGGTGGCGTTAGACGGTCAGTTGCACAAGAAGCAATGGATCTACAATTAGGCGGGCAAAGTTGGTTTGGTAGGGCACAAGCAAAAACTAACTTAACATTGGGTTGGACATTTCAAAACACAGAACGTGCAAACCGAGAAATATTGTTAGTTACCGCTTATAACGTAATTAAAAAGAAATATCCCAATTTACCTGAGTCTGTTATACAAGATAGAGCTATAGCAGAAGTTAAATTTATAAACGGCCCACAGATAGCAGAAGAGGGGCCAAAGTTAGTACGAGATAGCTGGGGCAAGGTATTTGGTACGTTTAAGAAGTTTGCGTTTTCTCAAATATACATACAGTACAGAATGTTTGATTCTGCTTATAATAATGTAGAGGCCGCATCTAATGCAGCACAAACTGAAATCACTAAACAGTTAAACGATCAACTGGCCAAAGAAAAAACCAACTTAAAGAACGAACAGAATCCTGATATTAAAGAAGTTATAGAGCGTCGTGTAAACGATATACAAAGAGAAATAGAGTCTTTTAATAGACCAGAAGGCGCACCCTCAGAAAGAGAAGTAGCGCTAAGGCAATTTCTTATGGTGACTCTATCTACAATTATGCTTACAGGAATACGTGGGATGCCGCTTTACGGTGCGGGTGTTATAGTTCAAAACTTATTGCAAGCGTTTGGTTTAGTTGATGAAGAAGATGAAGAAACAGGCGAGATAAAAAACCTTGATGAGTTTATCAGACGTACTTTTGGAGATCTTGGTTATATGGGGATTGGTTCGGAAATACTAGGCGTAGATGTTGCTTCTCGTGCTGGTTTTCATGGCCTTTTATTTAACTATAACGAATACGATGCGGCTAAATATGGCCCAATTATGGCTACACTAAAACAATTAGCTGGGCCGACAGTCTCTATACTTGTGGATAACCCACAGAGGGCTATGGATCACTTTGGAGAAGGTGAAACTATGAGGGGTATAGAAGTAATGTCCCCTTCGTTTGCGCGTAATATGTTCAAAGCAATGCGGTTTGGGACTGAAGGGGCGCTCAATAGAAACGGCATACCGATTATAGACGACATCAATGGGTATAATATTGCTATGCAGTTTATGGGGTTTACTCCTACTGAATTAGCTAGGCAGTATAGAGATAATCAATTTAAATCTAGGCAGAAAAGAACGGTCGATGAAAAAGCCTCTAGGCTAAAAAGGCAGTATTATATGGCGTATAGAGTCGGCGATACCGATTTGATGGAAAAAATAAACGAAGACATAAATAAATTTAACGCGCAAACTGCAACGCGTCGCATGGATAAAGTTATTACCCGAAAGAAACTTAAATTATCTGTTAAAGCTAGGCAAAGAGCAGAGCGAGAGTCTTTGAATGGTATTAGATTTACTCCATCAGAACGAGCGTACCTTAACGAGTTATACCCTAGTAACGACCTAGATTCGGAATTAGAGTTTAAGTTTTAATGAATGAAGCCTTCGCACTAATAGCAGAGGTTGGTTTTCCAATAGCTATATCTATCATTGGTGGGTTTTTTGTATTTTTATCTATCAAGTTCATACTGGCATCTGTCGTCGGTGATGTCGATGCAATTCATAACATAGTCAGTAACCTAGACAACAGAGTTAAGACAATGAATCACGACATGGTGCGTATAGACTGTACTATGTGTACGGTGCTTGGTATCCGACCCGACCTAGAACGAATCTCTAGGGCAGATGGTAAAGAAGACGCAAGGCGAGACTAGTGGATATCGCTCAACTAATCGGCGAATACGGGTTTCCTATTGTAGCTACAGTCGGCTTGCTCTATATGATTTATTTTATATGGCAATTTATTACCAATGAGATAAAGTCTAAACTTGGAGAGACTATAGTTACTCTAATAGAGTTAATAGATAGAGTGCGTATGTTAGATAATGATATCATACGGTTACAGCAGAAACTTGATACGGTGATTGAGATACGTGAAATCCAAGATAAAAAAGATACTAAAGGCAGCCGCTAGTATTGTAGGGCATTTTGTTGTTATTTTCTGTGTGGCTTTGTTTTGTTGCGTCTTGTTACTGTTCTCTTTGTTAAACACCGCGTCTGCTGATGAAATGTTGTTCAAGTTTAAAAACCCTAGCTTCTCAGGCAATGCTACCAGTTCTCATTATCTAACCATAGAAAACCAACAGTTTAATCGTGAGAAAGCAATCAAAGAAGAGGTGCAGGCATATAAAGATGAGTTAGCCCGTGACGCAAATAACACCACATTAGCTAGGTTTATACGCAATTTAGAGAGTAGAATATATGCAGAGTTATCCAGACAGCTTGTGGATAACATGTTTGGCGAAACAAAAAGCACTAGTGGTAGCTTTACACTAGAGGGCAATCAGGTGGACTACAACACGGATGGAGATACAGTCACACTTACAATCAATGAGTCAGGCGGTGGTAAAACAACTATATCTGTGCCTATTGGTGATTTTACTTTCTAGCTGTGCAGTTACGCCCCGCGAACATTTTATACCTAAAGTAGAAAAGCCAGAAATACGTAGGTTATTGATTACAGACCTTGCTCGTGTTGAACCACCAGAAAAAAGACCTGTTATTGCTGTGTACAGTATGTCATTTCAAGACGACACTGGGCAACGACGCAGTAATGGGGAGTACGCTAGTTTTAGTACCGCCGTTACCCAAAGCCCTGTAAGCTATTTAATCCGAGCGTTACACCATGCAGGCAAAGAAAAACAAGGATTCTTCGATGTAGTTAGCCGAGTAAATCTTGAGCAGCTTGCAAAAGAGCGGCAGTTAATTCGATCTGCAAGAGAAGACTTTAACGAAACACAGAAACTAAAACCGTTGATGTTTGCAGGGTTGCTGATGGAAGGGAGCGTTGTGGGGTACGAAAGTAACCTTACTTCTGGTGGTTCTGGTGCTAGATATCTAGGTATTGGGGCATCAAAAAGATACCGAAAAGATACAGTAACTGTCTCGCTACGTACCATTTCGGTATTAACGGGGAGAATTCTGCTCGAAGTGCTAGTCACAAAGAGTATTCTTAGTGTAGGATATAATCAGGATGTTTTCAAATTTGTTGCTCAAGGCACAGAGTTAATTGAAATCGAGAACGGCTCAGTTCAAAACGAGTCTATAAATCTAGCCCTCCAAGCCGCCATAGAAACGGCAGTTCTCCAAACAATTCAAGATGGCCTTACAGCAGGATACTGGAGCGTTAAAGATGAATAGTAAAGATATAAGTTTATTAGTTCTATCTATTATTGTATGGGTTTATTTGGTTGTGGGTGGTATAGGACAGGCTGTGTTGGCTGTAGATAATGAGATTTGGATGGATCAGTCAGGCGCGACTGCAAATATAGACCTAGAACAACAAGGTGGTGGCAACTTAATTGGTGGTGTTGGTTCTGTTGCTGGCAACCTTACTGACTTTGATTTTATTGGAACAACCAACACACTAGACATTAACCAGATAGGTTCAAGTAACCTATGGAAAGGTGACATTACTGCAGATAGTTATACTGGGTTATTTCAGTTTACTGGTGGCTCTAACGTCATGAATGTGGTCACAGACACAACCAATACTTACGGAGCCGACAGCTCAAACGTCAATATCAACGTGACAGGCTCTAGTAATACCATGACGCTAAATCAAGCAACGACTGCGGCGGCAGGCACTTTAGACCTAGACTGGATACTGCAGGGGTCTAACAACACGGTTACCTCTACGATTAATATTGACCAAGCGACTAACTATATGGACATTGATGGCTCTGATAACACGGTGACATATACTGGTACGGGTGTTAATGCTAGTGCAGGTGGTTACTTTTGGTTAGACCATACAGGTGGTAGCCGCACGTTTACAGTTTCTCAAACGAGTACACAGGATAATGACTGGCTCAAGATTACTTCTAACGGCTCTAATGGCACTGTTTGTGTCGAGCAAGATGATCAAGGAACCGCTGTGGGCTGCTGATATTGGTGCAATATCAGAACTAAATGGCAATGCAAAGGTTGTACGAGACAAAGACTTAGGTGCTGAACTTAATCTAGGTATACAGTCTTTAGATAACGTACAGACCTCAAACGGTCGTATGGCTATAACCTTTGAAGATGACAGTCGGGTAAAACTGACTGAGCACAGTAAGTTGGTTATTGACGAGTATATCTACGATCCAAACCCCAAGAAAGCAAAGATGGCGCTCAAGTTTGCTGGTGGTACGGCGCGATTTATTACCAGTCGGCTTGGCAAGATAGACAAACGCAACATCACACTGTCCACACCTACTGCCAATATAGCCATACGGGGTACAGACTTTACCTGTACAGTCGATGAGTTTGGCAAAAGCCTGATTATCCTACTACCTGATGCGAACGGTATATCGTCTGGAGAGATTGTGGTATCTACAGGGATGGGTAGCGTCACGCTAAACAAACCGTTCCAATCGACGACGACTGCGTTGTTTGAGCGTATGCCGTCTAAGCCTGCGATACTTAACCTATCTTTAGACCTAATTGACAACATGTTGATTGTAACTCCTCCGAAAAGCACAGAAGTTGTAGAAGAAGTGCAAACTGTTGCACAAGACAACCCATATTTAGATTTTTCTGGCTTAGATGTAGATTTTTTAGCAGATGATTTCTTAGAAGAAGACCCTAGCTTTGAATTTTCTGAGTTAGATATAAACTATCTTGACGTTAACTTCTTAGAAGATATGCTGAACGTCCTCGATGCTCTGGCAGTTGCCGAAGAAGAGGACAAACTTAAACAAGCAACAAGCACTAGTATTACAGGTACAGCACTAGGACAAGACAAAGACACGCAGATAACTACGTTGGTTACAGGTAACATCATTAGTTTACGTCGATTTGTTGGGCAGAGTATGCGGTTAGATGTTGAGGCAAGCGGTGCGTATACCGTTATAATCATGCAAGAAGGCGTAGAAAAAGTGGTAAAAATTAACGGTGGGTCAGACTCTACTATAAGGATGGTGCAAGGATCATGAGAAAACTACAGGGGTTATTACTTATAGCGTTGTTTGCTACACCGCTAATATACCAACCAACTTTCTATCAAGTGCTAAAGCTCCGTACTTTTGACCGCTTTATAGAAACACCTGCTAAATCTGGGTACTTTGCAATACTTAACATTACTGAAGAAGACGTAGATCGTGAGGGTGGATATCCCTTGTCGCGTGTTCGTCTAGGAGAAATACAAGTCGAGTTGCTAAGAAAAGGCGCTACAGGTGTGGGCTGGGTTATTGGTTTTCCCCACCCAAATAGGGTTAAGCATGGTGATAAGTTCTTTGCAGAAACGCTTGGCTACGGGCCATCTGTGCTGGCTATGTTTGAGCATGACAACGGGCAGTACCCAGATACTGTCGGCACAGTAATAAAAGGTGAGGAAGTCGGGGGCTATACTGCAAAAGGAACAATACAAAACATAGACATACTGAAGGACTCGTACTGGACGGAGCAAGGCATTGCTAGTGCCCCTGTAGAAGCCGATAACTTAGTAAGGCGAATACCTTTACTATATAGAACCCCAGATGGGTGGTTAGCCTCATTCGGCACACAAGTGCTAAAAATCATGGCAGAGGCAAAGACGTATATTATAAAGACAAACCAGAATGGTATAGAAGAAGTAGTTGTACAGGGCTTACCTCCTGTAAAGGTTGATTCGCTAGGACGCAAGTGGGTCAGTTGGATTGTTCCACGTGAAACCACACTACAAGAGATGGATGTAGATGGTAAGTTCGTGTTTGTTGGTGTGACTGCAAAAGGTGTAATGCCTCAAGTCGCCACCCCTATTGGATTACTAGAGCCTCACTATATACAAGCGGCGTTAGCAGAGTCGATGCTAGTAGAGAACAGTCCGTATATTCCTGACTACGCGTTGGCTGTAGAGTTTGTTATGTACGCAGTAACAGTAAGTCTTGTATGGATGTTGATAAGTGGGCTTGGAATTACTTGGGGGGTGTTATTAGCGTCTATTGTGTTCAGTGCAACCGCCTATGCCGGAGTGCAATTTATTGCAAATGGACTGTTAATCGACGTAATCTGGGCATTAATCACCCAAATTTTGGCCTCTACGGTCGCTTTCTATCTTAATTACCGCACCCAATACCGACTTAGGCAACAAATTAAGAAGCAATTTGAGCATTATTTAGACCCAAGACAGGTAAAACAACTCCAAAAGAACCCCGAACAGCTAAAATTAGGGGGTGAAACGCGATATGCAACGTTTTTGTTTACTGACGTTCGTGGTTTTACCAGTATGTCGGAGAGCCTACCCCCAGAACAAGTCACCTATATTATGAACAAAGCGTTGACGGCGCAGCAAGCCGCAGTACAAAAGTATGGCGGCATGGTAGACAAGTATATTGGTGACGCAATGATGGCTATATTTAACGCACCACTTGACCAACCTGACCATGAAATACAAGCGGTGAAGTGTGGGTTGCAAATAATAGAGAACATGAAGATTTTAAATCAAGAAATGCAGCAAGAAGGATTACCAGCTATAGCGATAGGTATAGGTATAAATAGCGGTAAGGCAGTGATAGGTAACATGGGGAGTGAATCTCGGTTCGATTACACCGCTATTGGCGATGCAGTCAACACAGGTGCTAGGTTAGAATCTGCAACTAAAGAACAGAAAGTAGACCTGTTGATTGGAGAATCCACCGCTAAAAAATATATCCCTAGACTAAAAATTAAATTAGTAAACGAAATTTACGTAAAAGGTAAAGAAAAAGGATTGAAGGTTTACACTTTATAATAAACTCAATATAATTACGCTTACTTTACTGGTATTGCTATGCCCCTGCTAGGATGTAGCTTTCCGCACCCGTAAAGAGCTACGACAGCCCCACCCTGTTTTTAGTCACTTCTCAGGGTGGGGTTTTTATAATAGGTAAGGTTTCCATACTTATTATAAAAGTCCTTAAAACTTTCCCAAGGTGATGACCCTACAATTTCTTTTGGTGTTTCAACAAGTGTAAGAGTTGGCTTTCCAAACCTTTCTTTTCTAAGTATTTCTTTCCACTCAGCTATCTCTACCGAGTAATCTTTTTTACCCGTGTATTTTTCAAAATAAGCCAATACTTTTTCTGCCATTGACATATCCATAGTGTGTGACTGCCAAGAATTATCCCATTTATTGGTCTTTACATACCGATTTATGTAAGAAGGCAAATACTGCAAGTTTTCTGGAATATGCAATCCACTGACTTTTTTTCCAAGCAACGGTACAATATGGTCAACGTCGTGCTCTTCTGGGCAATTTTCATATATTTCGTTAATAGCTTTTTCATCTACCCAATCAGGAAACCTTAGTAATCTTTTCGCCCTCTGCCTTGCGCTCATTGCTTTGTCGCGCCAAGTAGGTATTCTTTTTTCTTTTGATCTATCTTTTTTTGAAAGTTTTCTTTTAGGTTTAGTTATTAAACCTGCTCGTTTTCTTCGTTGGTACTCTTCTCTCCTCTTAGCTCTATTTTCTGGTAATCGGTCGCGTTTTCTTCGTTTAGCTTTAGTTTCTGGTAGTTGGTCGCGTTCTTTTCGTTTAGCTTTAGTTTCTGGTGTTTGCCATTTTTCACACGGATTACCGTTTTCATCTAAATGAATTTTCTTTTTTCTACCCACGTTACTCTACCCTCCATACACGAACGCCGCGTACTTTATCTTTTGTTGTTGTTTTCATCCGCACTTTAAACTTGTGCCTAGTAGTCTCTAACTTAATAACTCGTTTAGCTTCTTTAGTATCAAGACACGGGATAAAGAAACTTGAGTGTGGTTCAAACTTATCCCACTGGACATCAAAATTAATTCCGTGTATTTCAATCACCTACGCTCTCCGCTTTAACAAACTCCTCAACATTAATCATATCTTCGGCGTACTTAAACACATGACTATCTACACCTTGCGCGTTAATAGAACTGCCTTTACCTAACCGCTTACGTTCTGTTCGTATAAAAACCCCACTAGCTTTAAGATTACTTATTAGATCTTTGAATATAATCTGCTCTCTAGCACAATAAGTTCGTAATGACTTACTAAATATGTACATAAGTTTTGTATCGGGTTCGATCCTAACAATTAGCTCTTGCCTAGGCTCTAAAGTAGGCTGCTCGTACAAAGACGTTCTAGCATCTACGTTGCCATTAACCACTAAAATCTTACCGTACGACGAGTTAATAAACGCCCCCAGCACACCTTCAAAGTCTATATCTGGTTCTGTTATCTGTTGTCGTAGTGTTGGAACTAACTCAAAAGTAGCCCATTTAAGAACCTTAGCCACATCAAGATCTATAAGATTTAGAGACTTGGCAATGTGCGCTCCTGCAATGTTGCAAGATATAACAGCCGACCAGAACCGTTCTTTAGCAACTAATTTTGCCCTGCTGTCTAAATCTTCCTGAACTTCTCGTACTAAGTTCATGACAGAAGGTAGGTTTTGTATCAGCCATTGGATATATACTCCCCCTGCCAAACCGTAATTATTTAATAGTGTCCCCTCAAATATCTTAGATGCCTTCGCCTTAGATAGATTACTAGTTGAGTCTATGCGGTATTCTAATAACCGCATGATTTCGCCGTCGGCAAACTGTTTCATATAGTTAAGTTTCTCTGCCATAGACGAGTTACTAGACGCTAATGCAATCAATGCCCAAGTAGTGTCATTCTTACGTTCAATGTTGTTCTGAGATTGCATACGCCCCGGCCCCATACCCTGAGATACGCCGTATACCAGTGTCGATACCGATTCTGGCGGCATATTAGTTATCTCATCAATGGTGTAGGGTAGGCTGTTCATCGTACCCAATCTGTTCATTTTGTGAGCAAACGTATCTGTTTCTTGTGCTAATAACTTATCAGGATGCCCGTAGACGCTATTACACACCTTGAGTATGGTTGACTTACCTGTACCACTATGGGAGTTAATCAGGTTAATCATAGCCCCGTTATAACCCAAGTGCTTAATCAGGGGGGAGCCAAATGCGGTAAAGAACCCAAACGCATGAGGCTCAAAATTAGGCATGTTATATACAGATACAACTTTCTTCCACTCTTCCAAAGTCCCTTTTGGTTCAAAGTAAGGACATAGCCTTTCTGTTACTGGAGATGGTGGAGAAAACTTAACGGTATCTGTTCCAATCTCTTTATCCCCCAAAATAAACTTACTGTCGTTGTCGGCCCAACCAAACTGCCTTCTCATAATCTCAGCCTCAAATTGGTGTTGTTGGTTCTTAGCGCACGTAATTAAGTAGAACATCATGTGGTCTAGCTCTTTACCTATAAGAAGCACCCCTTGTTGCGAAAGTAGTTTCCGCAGTTCTTCCTTACTCGACATAATTGATAGGGGTATCATAAACTCTCTAGGCGCATCCTTCGGTAGCTCTAGCCTAGCAAACACTAAATCCCCTTTTTCCTTATCGTGTAGCCGTTTAGTTAAGAAAAAGTTGTTCTCGTATATAAGTAAATCAGGTTCGTCGTCAGGGGTTTTCTTGTATATTCCTTTAGGTACAGCGTAGAAATAAGGGTCTGGGAGCACTGGCTTATTAGGTGGTGGTGCATCAACACTATCTTCAACCACCTCTGATTCTTTTGGTTCTTCTTGCGGTACTTCTTCCCGTTTTACCTCCTCCCCAAGCCTAATCGGACTGCCTATCTTCCCTTTGTTAGGACAATCTACACAATGTTCTGGAGACAAATTTTCAAACGTAGCGCATTTATATGGCCTTTCTAATAGCCGATTTGCTTTATCAATAGTCTCTTCTGGATCGTAGTCAGGGTGTTTGTTAGAGACTACATGTATAGCCTTGTCTGCGTCTATGCAGTTTACCGCAATAGATACAACCGCCCTCCACAGTGGCTCCTCTACGTTCTCTTGGTTAGATATAGCATTACCTAATTGAGCGCAACCACTACCACTAGCAGTCCTGCGTAATATTGTTTCAAACCTAGTTTGTTTGGTGTCGCGTATGCTTTTTGCTAATGGCGTTAGCACAAACGGTTCAGACTTTTTACTCGTCTTAACTTCGCCGACTATAGCTTTAAACTCATCAATACTTAGATAGGTTTCTTCACGCTGCTCCTGCCAAACCTCTACTACTTTAGGGGGGTCTGACTTAAAGTTAAGTGTGTCTGGAACTCTTAGTATACGAGCTACGTCGGCTGTAACTGCAGGGTCAGCTTCAAACGAATTATCTCTACATAGCCGTTTTAGTGCTTCCGCTACAGGTTCCCACACATCGGGAGCAACTGCGTCTTTTAGAGTCCAGTAGACATGTACTCCGTTCCCACTATTTATTAGTGTAGGACTGGGTAGTTTTGTTACATTACAAAAATTCTTGAGTGCTTTAAGCGCATCAGCTTGATTGTCAAAAGGTTTCTTGTCACTTTCCCCACAATCTAAATCAAGCCAAAAAGACTTTACCGATAATGCGTTAGGGGCTTTCCTAGAAGACCCATCTTTAAAAGTAGCGCAGCCATAATATACATCCCAGCCATTAGTCAGTCGGCTTCCTGCGTTTTTTTCTAATTCTTCTAAAGTTTCATAAAATCCATGTTGTATCGGTAGTGGCTTTTTTATGCTAACAAGACAGTAATGACCTTCTTTTGGAAGGATTCTTGCTAGTGTTTCTATCATCCTTCCGCATCCAAGCCTCCGTGATCTAAGATACTAAATATCTTTTCGTGGTGCTTCTTGCGTGGCATGGATTTACCACAAAACCAAGAATATATTGTTGGCTTAGATACTCCAAAATACCCACCTACGGCACTAGCAGGTAAGGCGCGTTCAATACACGCTTTACCAAGTCTCACGCCAAGATGGTCACTTGGCGCGTTTTGTATCTGTCTATACAGTCGTAAACTATAACCCCTGCTATCTTTCATTAATCGTCTACCTTATCATTAAAATCAGCTAACGCTTCGTCCAAACCAGTTACTTTCCCTTCGGCAGGTGGGCTTTTCTTCCTGCGTTTTTTGGGTGGTTCAGCGGGCGCTACAAATGTTTCCGCAGGGCTAACTTCATCGTCAGCTTTAGCGGCGCTATATTTAGTCTCTATAGCTTCTTTAGTATTTGGGTTCTCTAGTAAGCCTTTTACTTGCTCTAAAGAATCTTCTGGTACGTATCCTACTGGCTCAAACAACAACTTTTTATACGCTGTTTTCTCGTCTTGAGAAACGCGAGTAATTAATTGCGATATCTTATATCCATTGTTCTCTACAAACTTTTTATATTTAAGAAATGGAAGTCTGGTGGGTTTATTAACTGCGTCAGGAGCATCGCCAAAAACAGATGTAGCAGCTAAGTGTAACTGAAACACACCATTCGTAGCTTCGTTGTCACCTAAGAATCCAACGGCTACTCTAGTGAATAACCTACACGCCTTCCCACCACCAGAACCAGATCCTTTTACGTTCTGAGGGCATACACTACATTTGCTAGATTGTGGGTTAACAACGCTTTCGTCTGGGCCGCCGTTACTGTCAGAAGTCCAACAGTCAGGGGGCAAAGACACACCTGCTACATAGTCTGTAGCATAGTATGACCTAGATATTTTAGGTGCATCAGCAATAAGTACCGCGTCTATGTGCGGAGAGTTAACCTCATGCAGTACATCCTTTCCTGATTTGATCTGCCATAGCTGACCGCTACGATCTATACGTCGGTTAAACCCCGTACTCGCAGTAGAAGTTTCTGACTTCTCAATGTGTTTTGGGGCTTGGGTAATGTCAAAAGTATTTTCTGTTGCTATTTCTGTGCTCATAATTTGCTCCCTATGATCTACGCACTACAATTTTATATTCTGAATTTGTCACTAATCCATCAGGAATCTCAATGGGGTTCTTAGATTTCTCCCCTTCCCACTCCTCATGTTCCTCTATAAGCTGGTTCATGGTAGATTGTTTAATCCGCTTTTCAAGGCAATCAAACGCATCATTTTCAACTACCCACGCATAAAACGCAGGCCAATCAGTTGTCCCGACCTTCCGCACTAACCTACACATTATTGTGCCGTTTTCTGTACTAATACTTTTAGATTTATTCTTGATGCAATAATCTCTAAGATAAGATTCCATCTTCTCTTTATCTTCTTGTAGTTTAGCTATCTTCTTGTCGGCTTCTTTTTGTATACGCTTTATCTCATCACGTAATTTAACTATTGCGCCTGCAAGTTGATCGTGGGTTGGTATAGATTCTTCAGTCATTTCATACTCCGCTTGTAAGAGTTAAGTTGGAATTATAATATTATTAAATTAACACTGTCAACTTCAATTTCATTTAATTACTTCGTTATACAAATCAAGTAATTGGGTGTGGGTTTCGAGTTTTCCAGACAATAGTTTGTACAATCTTCTTTCGACTGGACTGCCCTGTACGTGTACCACGGTCATCTTATTAGTCTGACCTTTACGATTAATCCTAGCGTTTGCTTGTAGGTATGTTTCGGTACTTGTTACGGGCGCGTACCATATCACCGTACTCGCCGCAGTAAGTGTGACACCATGAGCCGCTGCTTGGGGTTGTATAATAAGAACTTTAGTGTCGTCGTTAGTTTGGAAACGTCTAAATATATCTGTTCGTTTGGATAGATTAACGTCCCCGGTAATACACTCTGCTGTAATACCTTGGTTGTTTAAGTAGTCATCTAATAAATCTATCGTATGTCTGAACGGTACAAACACTAATACTTTTGCAATGGATTCATTAATTACTTCTTTGACGGCAGTTAGTCTGTTCGACACATCAAACTCTAAAGTATTGCCTGAGTTAGCATAAACCGCACCGCAAGATATCTGTAGTAGTTTGTTTATATTAACCGCTGCGTTAGCACTTGTTACTATCTCGTCGTCAGCTAACATAACAAATTCAGTACGAACTTCTTGGTAGTAGTGTTCTTGTTGCTTGGTTAGTGGCGCTTCTCTTTCGGTATAAACTATGTCAGGTAAGTCTAAACATTCTTCTTTAGTAAACCGTATGGCGGGTTGTAGTGTGTTAAATACTGTATCTAATGCGTCAGACTTAGGAACCCATTTAAACCGACTAACTGGATACATAACTAAGTCACGGTACGCTGTCTTCGACCTTACAACATTGTGCGGTACACATAGTTTAGCTAGCCCATGTGCGTCAACTGGAGATTGTGCTGCAGGTGTGCCAGTCAACATCCATACCCACGTATTCGCGGTAATAAGTTTAGCCATTGTTTTCCACCGTTTTGTAGTGGCTGTCTTGTATGCGTTAGCCTCATCAATAATAACTAAATCAAACCCACCATCTTTTATAGCGTCTTGTATGACGTTCACACCGTCATAATTTATAATTACATATTCATAGTTTGATTTTATTATCTCAGTGCGTTTTTCTTTAGAACCGTAAGCTATGCCCACACTTCTGTGTACAGCAAACTGAAACAGGTCTGTCTGCCATGCACTCTGCATAATCGACAGTGGGCAAACAATCAAAACTCTGTTTACATATCCTTGCTTTAGTAAATAATCTGATGCCCATACGCAGGCTGCGGTCTTACCTGTGCCTTGTTCATTGAAGCAAAATGACCGTGGGTTTAGTGTTAAAAATTCGGCTGTAGTTTTCTGGTGTTCCATCGGCGGGAATACACCACCCCAATCATAGTCACGAGTGATCGGGCTAGGTATGTTTTTCATACGTAACGCCGCTAGTCTTTGTGCGGTAGGTAAATCCCAGTTGACCGACATGGTGTGCACGTCTTCAGTAATATCTAAAGTTTTGCTTTTAGGTATTCTTTGTTTTATTTTGTCTGGGTTTCTGGTTCTTAGTACGAGAGTCTTGTCCTCTACTACTTGCATATCACTTCTTCTTTTTTGTTGTTCTCTTTTTAGTCACCCGTTTCTTTTTAGGTGCGTTTTTCTTAACAGTATGATCAGAGTTTCTGCTAAAACTTCTGTTCTTACTTGGTTTAACTAATCTTAAATTACTTTTCTTATTAGACCCGCCTTTAGATAATGGTTTCTTATGGTCAATATCTTTGCCCTTACGATCAACCCCTTCTTTATCCATAGCATAACGAGCACGTTCTCTAGCGTTTCTTGCTTTTTGCTCTTTTCTTGCTTTTTGTTGTTGATACTCTTTTTTGTACGGTCTTTTTTTGTTTACGTATGGCATTTTTGTTCTTCCTCGCGGCCTCTAATGCAATAGCTATCGCTTGGTTTTTTGGCTTACCTTCTTTGGTTAACTTACTAATGTTTTTACTAATAGTAGCTTGGGTACTTCCCCTATGTATTGGCATAGTTACCTCAATGATTTCCATTATATTCGCAGTCTGTCACAGGACACCAATTACGACAAGTAAAATTCTCTTGTGGGTTCCACGTATCTGACTCAACACATAGCGCTAACCTATCTACATCGTTGTCCCAATAAGTCCATCCAGATTCAATAACGTCCCGATTAAACGTAGCGGGTACGAATTCCCTAGATACTAAAAATAATAACCCACCATTTATAGTTTCTAACTGATCGAAGTGTGCGAACAGAGATAGGCTAAGTAGCTGAAGTTGGTGTGTGTCGGCGTACTGAGCAGACTTGCCTGTTTTGTAATCTATTAACAGCGCTTTATCTCCATTAATAACTACTAAATCAGCAATGCCTCGCCACCACACATTTTTAGCGAAAAACTTACAGGGTTCTAAATCTTTTGTAAGTCCCATACGATACTCAAACAACTTTTCCCCGTCTGTTTTTAAAAGTTTATCTACGTGTGGCTGCACAAATCTATACTTTTCTGGTATCGGGGTTCCGTCTTTACCGTAGTCCTCACAAGCCTTATGTACTGCGTTACCGTATATAAGATGCTGAGTTGGTGGTTCTTTGATATCTTTAAGTACACGCAACCTGTAATACTTTCTAGGGCATTGCTTAAACAACGATATACTAGAATACGACCATGATAGACTCATCCACATTCTCCATAAGACCTGCCAATACCGCTTTCGCAATCTAACGGCAGTCCTTCTGCCCATTCGGGTGCTTCTCGCATACACTCCTCAATAAACCGCCTTGCTTCTTCTACTTCTTCATCCTTTACCACACACACCAAACTGTCGTGTACTGTCAAGGCAACTTTGTAATGTTCGCTAATCCACCCCATCTGACATGCAATAATACATCTGGCAACCGCTTGGCATATATTCTCTACCACCTTACCGCCGTATATCTTTACTTTAGAACGTCTAGCAACATACGAAAACTGACCTTCTGCTCTCTTTAAATCTGGGTACTCTAGTAACACGTTGTTCGGTAGGACAAATGCTGCTTCACCTAAATATACAGCGTCTGGCACTACACCAAATTTGCTAGTCATAGGCGTATCTTCTGTTAAAGGGGCCATAGCCTCTAAGCATCGTTGCCCGTCGTTCCACAATTGTTTTATCTTGTCGTACTTAGTTCGATACGTGTCTATAATTCTTTGTGCTTCGTCTAATTCAATATCTGTGCCAAAGTTTCTGAGTTGGTTACGGAATCTCTCGGCCCCCATGCCATACCCACAACCTAGTATTGTTGTCTTACCTACGAACCGCTCCTCTTTGGTTATGTCGTCTACATCCTTACCATAAATACTACTCGCCATAATCTTATAAACATCTTCTTTATTCGCAAATGCCTGCACTAAATCGTCCTGCCCTGATAGCCACGCTAACACCCTAGCCTCAATCTGTGATGAATCAGCATCAATCAACGTATGTCCTTCAGGCGCGATGATTGCTCTTTTTATGACGTTATTCCCACGGCTCGGTAGATTCTGTAAGTTAACCTTGTCCGACCCACCCCATCGACCCGTATGCGCCGCGTGATACTTTAAGGGCACAGGCAGTACGCCAATGCGCTCGGCAATGTCAATTAGTCTCTGGGTTCTGGTCTCCTCTAGCGTAGACTTAACGCCTAGCCTAGCGGTAACTAACGCTTGTACTTTGGGGTTGTCGTGCTCTAGTAAATCATTCAAACCTTTATCGCTCTTAGCAAACGCAAAAGTTTCTTTCTCGGTGCGGGCTGAGATCTTAGTGGGCGGTATAACACCTAATTCCTTTAGCGCTTCAGCAAACTTAGGATTGCTTAACAGTATGTCACTATCAGACTTTGCCTTTTTCATTAGTTGCTTTTTGTGGTCTTTGACTTCTTCCAAGTGAGCCTTCAACAGATCTATATCTAACTCTAATGTAGGTTCTGAAAACATTTTAACAGTAGTGCTAATTGCTTCGTATTCTTCCTCGGCAATGCTTTCGCGGTGCAGCTCTGCAAATAAATGCACCGTAAGTTCGCAGTCGTTTTTGCAATACTCGCCGTACTGAGCTAGATCTTCAGGGCTAAAATCTTCAAGTCTTTTACCTAACGCATCAACAACTTCCGTACCTTTCTTGCCAACCTTCCACCGTTCACACGCGGCTTTTAATGAGTTGTTAACGTGTATGCCGTCAACTGCCCTTGCTAAAGACAACGTATCTACCCACCTAGGGGGGCGTATCTCGAAATGCCAATTCAATATCGCGGCATCAAACATAGCATTATGCGCTACGGCGCAACTGTGTTCCCAATCAAATTTATGTAGCCATTCGCGTATTTCGTCGTGGGTTCCACTAAACCATTGTGACTTGTTGGCGTTTACTTTGATACCGACCCCAATGACCTGAAACCGCGTGTCGTTGATGTATTCTTCTGTGGTTAGTTTTGAAAGCGAATACTTCTTGGTGTAGTACGTTTCAAAGTCTATGGTAATAATTTGCACTAAATCTTCTTCCTCAATCATAATCGCGTTCCATCCACATCCCACCAGTTATAACCAGTTCTTGCCCCTGCGGGGTCATTGCTCTGTTAGATCTGAATACATACTACCGTCAACAAATACTGGTGTCCTTTCGCCCATACCTGCGCCAATAATATTAAACTCGAAAAACTCTAGGGCTTCTTCTGGCGACATGCCGTCACGGTCTACTAATATTTTAAGTACCTTTAAGAAATCGTACGCAACTACGTCTGGCTCTCCGTACCGCATACATACACCCATAATTGCTTCGTCTAAACCATCGGCAATAAGTAGTTCTTCGTATCCTTCGTAGTCTTCTAAACTCATGATATATGCTCCAGTGCCCATCTTGTTGCTTCATCGCTGCTAGCTTTATGATAGTTTCCGTCGGATAGTATTATCTTCATTAGTTCGTGGTCTGTGATTGTTTCGTTGTCAAATACGATTGTTATACCGCCCACGTGCTTAATCTTAGCAAGTTCTAGCTGTTGAAGTTTCGTGGTTTTGTTTCCGCTTGCCTTGCATTCGATTGCGACGAATCGACCTTTATAGCAAGCAATAATATCGGGTATGCCTTTACGTCCATATCCCCCCGTTGCGGGAAAGAAATAATATGCACCAAGTCTCTTTAATACTTTCTCGGCAACCGCCTTAACTCTACCTTCTGGTGTCATACCGTCCTCCTTTTAACTTAAAACTATCTATAAATAAGTCAGCCTAACCTTGCCCTTAATGATTTAATGACTGCAGGTTTGTACATGCTTAGAACGATAAATTAAAGGGCGCTCTAAGTTAGTAAGGTTAGTTCTTTAGACGTGACTTTGCGCCCGTGGGAATGAAGTTATACTTCTCAGCCACCCTTTATTCTATCGTTGCTGCTGTAATTTCTTTATCCCAGCAATGAATTAAATAATCTATTGTTTTAGATATCGACATATCTATACCATGCTCCTCTAAAAACTGCTCACGTACTATGTTTAGTTTGTCGTGGGTTTTGGTTGTCACGGTAATCATTTTCTGAGCCATACAATCCACCTGTTAATAGTAATTATAAAGCCCGTAAGTATAGATTGATTGTTTACTAATTCCAAGTTAATCATTATTAGTTCCTCCCACTTTGAAGTGCTCACGCTCGATGTACAGGTTATGATCTCCAGACCCGTAGGTAAACAACACTCTAGTCTTAGTTGTGCGCTTGCCACGCTCCTCGTAGATATGCTCCATAGGAAAAGGGCAAGTATCAAGCCATTTTTTAAACGCTTCAGTCTCGGTCATACTGCACCAACTTCAGACCATTACGATCAAATTTTTCTTTAGTAGTTAAAGCCATGACCATAGTCACATACTCGGCTCTATCAAAGTACGGATCGTCATACTCAAACAAGTCTAACAACTGTGTAAACTGATCTATATTTAAATCTAGTGACCCGTCAGCGAGCCACTCCCCAAACAAAAACCTATCTTCCTTAGTCATAGTCTTCTCCTACGCATATTATAGTTATCCTGATCTGACCACCTTCACCAGTCTCATAGTCTATAGCGTGATGCCTAGCGTGTTTTGTGCATACCTCGTTGAGGTCTTGAAAAAAATCGTCAGAAAATGTGTTATCTTCATCTAAATCTAATAGTAACTGTTCCATTTTAACCCCCTAATAATAACTGATTGTTGTCTGTGGCGAACCGCGCCCTGATCTCTTTGTTCTTGTCAGACTCCACGGTAAAATCAACTTCCCATTGATCCTTGTCTACTTCTGGCTCAACCTCAAAGCATACATATTCTGGCTCCCAAACTATCTCCTCAGCGACAAACTCTTCAGCCTCCTGTTTAGTCTCCGCTTCCACGTATATAGGCTCGTTATACTGAACCACCCGTACTTTCCACTTCATTCTACTTCCCCTTTTTTATAAGCGGTCACTAAAAAATCATAACCCTGTACGTTTGAGTCTAAATCTAACAAGTCGGTAAGTATGTCCAGTACATTAGTTTTATAAGACTCAGCATAATCAACGCCAAACCACACACCATCAGGCACAGTAGTCCATCCCTCCTTTTTAAGTTCTTCTTCTATATAAACATCATCTAAATCTGGATTGCTGTGGGATAGTTTACTCATTATTCATCTCCTCTAAGATATCCAAAAATCGTTTAGCTTCCTTCATTACCCCGTCGCCATCGGCTACTGAGGGTACGTTGGTGTCGTGCCGTATGAACTCCCGAAGCAGATACACCGCCCTTTCTAGCTGCGTTTCAGCGTGGGATAACTTAACCGTTTGATCTGCCAACAGTCGCAGTATTACCGTGGTGTCGTTCTTATACATTTTCCATGACCTCCAATTCCTCAAAGTAATTAGCTACTATTTGCTCCCCGATGATATACACGTACATATTCACTACGCGCTCAGGATCATCTAATGGCGTGGTGACTTCCCCAAAATTAAACTGCTCATAATTCACAACAGTATCTATTATTTCCCACGTGTCATCCCCGCACCACTCTTTAGCTTTATGCCTTCCGATGATGTAATAGTCATTATTAAAAGCTGCTTGATGTATGTCACTTTCGTCGCTTTTCGCGTAGGTCTCACTATCAAACTCTGATATGAAATCCTCAAAGTAACTTTTGATTTCCTCAAAATTAGGTGATCTTGTTGATACAATCATTTTATATTCCTCAGTTAGGGGGGCGTTATGCCCCCATTAAGTTATGCTACAGCTTGAGTCTCAGCGTTAGCGGTTTCCAGTATAAAATCCTTAGCTTTCTGAGCCGATGCTATGGCCTTTCTCACTAATGTTTTATCATCCTTTAGCCCACGTAACCATGACGCTACATAGTGGGCATGATCGGCGCGTGGTTCTGCAGTTACGCCTGTCTCAATACACATGAACATAGCGCCTGTCTCAGCACAAAGTTCCTCAATCGCATAGGCGCGTGAGCCAAACCGCGTTGATTTAATTCTATTGAGTCTATCGCTATGACCTGTTGAATGTGTCGCTTCGTGCCACCGTGTAGCATCAAGTGAAAATCCAGATTTGAATTGACCTCGCGTAGGCAGTTGGATGAAGTCTTTTGATGGTACATAGAACGCCTTGTTGCCATCGTAGCGCACTTGGATATTCGCGTTTTTACAGTAGGCATTAAATAGTTTTTCGGATGCTTCCGTGGCTTCTATATCGTTCTGTGGCGCTTTCACTTTCGGCGTAGGCACGAATCCCAGTTCTTTTAATTGATCACCATTCCAGACTGGTATCAATTTCATGCTAGCCCATCCTTTCATTTCGCCAGTGTCGTCGTCCTCACGAACACCTTTGATGAACTGCACGATGGATACTTGAGACTTGATGCCAGTACCGCCTATTTTGAACCCCATGGATTCCCAAGTTTTATATGTGCCCCATTCCGAGCACGTCCAATTATTCTCATGACACGCGCTAGCAGTAAGTATTGTGTTGATACCTTGGTACACATGCCCAGTGCTCACGTTACGATGCGATTGCGCGACGTGTTCAACCCATCCTTGATTCCAACTGATGCCTTCACGCTGTACACGTTCCAACTGCTTCACGAATATGTCCGTGATGATCTGGTCTACGTCTTTTTTTGCAGATTTTTTCATAATGTTTTCTTCCCGTTGTGGGGGCAGGATTGCCCCCGTTTAGTTGATTGTATGTTATATAGTTAACTATGTATAGTTTTATTTAATACTTGCCTAACGCCTTTAATTGTTGCACCTGATTTAAAATAGCTTGCTCATTTAAAATCGTTAGTTCTGGGTTTTCTGGTCTTATACTTTTGTATGATTTATTTTTATATTTTTTTCGCTTCACATCTAAACTATGGACTGATCCAACTATCGCCCATACGTATTGATATCCTTGCTTAAAGTATTGCTTTTTCAGCCGTGTGACTTCCTTTAGCGCTTGTGCCTTGGTATCGACTACTGCACGGTCATCCTCTAGGTACTCTTCCCCGCGATAACAATCGATTAACCAGTCCCCCGTGCTAGTGCCCCATTCGACAAAAATTTTAATATCTTCCATTCTCTATTCCCTCAGTTAAGGGGGCAGGATTGCCCCCAGTTAAAATTACCAATTAATATCAATATCTGAAACGCTTTCATCTAGCACTTTATACTCAGCCCAGTCCTCTATGTCTGAGGCGTGATAATCGTATTCGCTTGATGTAAACTCAGACTCCAAAAACTCAGAAACGTATCCATACCAAGCGGTACTGTCGCCATCTTCCGACGCCCTACAAAAGCCAGCGTCTACCACGTCCGACTTATTCACATTTATCGTGCCTGTTATCACACGCGTGGTTGTGATTGTTGCTGTTATTTCAAATTTCATATTTTTATTCCCTCAATTAGGGGGGCAGGATTGCCCCCAGTTAAAATTAAATTTCCTAGTCGTTAATTTGGCTGATACGTTTCGCGTAATTTTCTTATTGTCCTATTCCTTTTTCGTTCTTCTTTTTCGCTATCTGACAAGTGCGATTCTAGGTTTAAATAAATCTTACGTACGCGTTCTTCGTATACGTTCATTTCATCTTCTGTCTCGAAGTACGGTGTTCCCCAATTTGTCCCAACAAGGTCATCGTGACAATCTAAGTCTGATAGGTAAGTACGTAATAAGATTCTAATTTCTTCTAATTCTTTATTGTTCATCATTCTCTATTCCCTCAATTAGGGGGGCATAATGCCCCCGTTTAAAATAAAATCTATAATGCCATGTCGTAATATTCACGACAGTCCAATTCAACGTCAGGATCAAAATTACTGTTAAAATTAGGCGTGTCTCGCAACGATAGCGTGAACTCAAACCTGTCTAAACCTTGATCCTTCCATCGCTTGAAATCGGCGCTTTTGACTTCTGAAACGTCCATTTCCTCATATTCCATATTCAGTAAACCAATATCCGCCTCAGTAACTTCTGCATCGTTGTATGGCTTGATTGTTCCTAGATAAGGATAAAAAGTAATGCCTGTTGCTTTACTAGCTTCCTGCAACATTAGTTTATGCTCGATATCACGATACATTTTAAAGCGTTGCATAGTGGTTAATACTGGCGTTAGATGAATCAATAGCGCGTGAAAAGCATCAACATTCGATCGCGTCAATTCAAACTTAACCCATACATGGTTGCGTGGGCGTTTAAGCATGATATGACGATCCCAGTCGATCCGTTTCCCATCATAATATTTTGATTCTGGATCCTGAACCATGCCACTACGCATAAACACGTTCCATGCGTCCCCGTCTAAGTACCGTTCCATATCTTTATAAGATTGATATAAACGATCACATTCATCTATACATTCATTCATACGCTCAGCGCTAACCTCATTCATATCTGGCATAGCGTTACAGTAGGCGCTGTATTCACGCCATAGCTTGATTAGTGGTCTACGGTTTATTTTGAACTTGATTTCGTATGTGTTATTCAATTTTCTAGTCCCTCAATTAGGGGGGCATTATGCCCCCAGTTAAAATTTAATTTTTCAGCGTTACAGCGAAACATATCAGTGGTTATTTACTATGTCAAGTATTTTTTACTAATTAATAGTAATTAATTATAAACTATATATAAATCAATAAGTTAAGTTATGGGGGGTATTGTGTGAAATTCGATTGTATTGTGGGAAATGCGAAATTATGTAAGTGATTGATTTTACAATAATGTTCGTATTGTGGGATTGTGGGAACGAAAAAAGTACATACGGGGATTTTGTTCAGAATGTCCAACTTTATAAAAGGAATCATAACTAATATTATTTAAGTTAGTTATAAGGGATTTTTTGCACAAGCCCACGTTCTAATCGGTTTTGCTCAGTTTGTGTTATTTTTTGCCCCACAATCCCACAAAGTGAACATTACTTATAAATCAATGACTTACGTTGTGCGACAAATCCCACAAAACAATAAAAAGTCACACAATACACCATATATCGCTTTACATACTTCGTTTATTATGTTATACGTTGTGCACAACGTATGACAAAATACGGTGCACACTTTGTTAACTTTGTCAATTTTATTTTAATCTCGTTGTAACTGGTTGCATCTAGCGACTAAATCGACTTCGTTACGTGGTGCACTTGGTTCGTTGCGTCACCCTGTAGACCACGCTTACGGGGCCGACTCGGTTCGCGTAGTGCGACCCCGCAACCCGACGCTCTCCTCACCAGTTCTCTCTTTCTGGGCGAAAAAAAACCCCGCCGAAGCGGGGTAGTGTGGTTGATCGTTGGTTCAACTATTTATTATGTTCTTCTAGTATTATTTTTTGTAGCATTTTGAACTCTTCGTAGTTGCACCCCCAAGCGTCTTTGAATTCTAAAAATAATTTAAACTCTCGTTGCTTTGCCCTTTTTTTACGTAGTTCGATTACTGTTAATGTAATTAATACCACAATGGCTATCATCATTGGTATCCCCGTCATCCAATTTGCAAAAAAATCATTCATGCTATTTCCTCCACTAGGTAAGAATTGTTTTTCTGTTCTAAGCTGTATTCAAAAGACTCTACCGCTTCATTTTTTGTGTAGTATAGATATTGTTCTGTGAATAAATATCCTTGGTCGTCTATGTCACTAATGACCAAATACCCGTTATTGTTTACTTCTATGTTCATGCTGTTTCCCCTATGTCTTTTGTATTTACTGAATCATTAATAAACTGTTGTGTTACCATGCGCCCTACATCTCTACCGCCTAGATATTTGTTAATATGCTTAGAAGTAGTGACGCTGTACTTGGTATCAGTACGAAATGCGCCAGCACTATCAAAGCCCGCTACTGGTGTTTCATAAGAATAAAGAACTTTGATTCCATCCATCTCAAGTTCTGTCATGTTTGATCCTACGTTTTTTACTAATACTTTCATTGTCATTCCTTTGGGGGGGATGTCCCCCCCTTATCTGTTTAATTAATATGTGAAGCCTACAAAAACTTTCGTGCCTTTTTTGATGTAGATACATCGTGAGATATCATCTTGATCATTCAAGCAATACTTTTTAAGTTCTCTGTCATATTCTGCACGTTGATAAGTTTTAACAGAATTTTCTTTCCGTCTTACAAATTCCCCATGCTTTACATTTTCTATACTTATCATCTCTTCTGGTTGGTAAGTTTTGTTATTCATCTTTTTATTCCTTATTAATTTATAACCACAATTGAAGTATTACATAGTAACTTAACTGTGTCAACTATTATATACAAATAAATGTAAATAAATGTGAATTAATTTTGTATGTAAGTTAGTGCTTACTAACCGCTTGGATACCCCCCACCCCCCAAACCACAAAGTAGGAGTCACACAATCTATATACATATTAGTTTGCTCGTTAATTTTGTAATATTTTGAAATTCCCAGTTAATGTGTTACTTTCGCTATATAGAAACCCCCCCGTCATCAAAATAAAACGGATTGGGCAAAAAATTATTTCATATGAATTCGAATTTAGTTGACATAGTTAACAAACACTCGCCAGAGGAGTCGCAGTCTCCAGATGTAGTCGTCGTCGTACCAGACTTTGACATACCGATGCCCCCCACGTACCCCCGTAGAGGTGATGACAAGATAAAAGACTTGAAGGAATCGGTGCGCGTTGCTGCTAACACAGCGCAGGCTTTGGAAGACATGGGCATGGCAAACGAAGTAACTGACGACGAAGACGAGATTGACTTACTTGACCCCACGCAGATATTTAATGAAGCATTTGGTGGGGACTCTAGTGCGATGAAGGAAGCTGAGTCACTCATAGATAATCCTGATAAAGCCCCGAAAACAAAGCTGCCTAAGCCTAACATTGCGCCTGCCCAAGTGTTTAACACCTATACAGCGGTAAAACTGGGGTCTATACTCAGTGAATACGACAAGCAGGTGGTTGAGGATTCTGCACAACTGAGAACCTATGTGACTAATAAGTTGGTTGAGGTATCTAGTTGTGGGGATACGAAACACGAGTTACGGGCGTTGGAGTTGTTAGGTAAGATATCTGACGTTGGGTTGTTTGCTGAGAAGACTGAGATAAATGTAAATCACACAGCGGATTCGTTAGAACATGCGATAAAGGATAAGATTGCTAGGATTATCGGGATGAAAGAAAGCGAGATCCATGACGGTGAGTTTGATGAGCTAAAGGAGATTAACAGTGACAACAGCGGGGACATCGAAGGACAGCAGACTGAAACGGGCGGGAGTGAGTGGATACAACAAGCCGAAGAGGACTCCGAGTCACCCGAAGAAATCCCACATAGTAGTAGCTAAAGAAGGCGGCAAAGTAAAGACCATACGGTTTGGTCAGCAAGGCGTGTCTACTGCGGGGAAACCGAAAGCTGGAGAAGCGCGGTCACAGAAGATGCGGCGCAAGTCATTCAAAGCACGACACGGTAAGAATATCGCCAAAGGCAAGATGAGCGCGGCGTATTGGGCTAACAAGGTCAAATGGTAATGGACTTAATACAGATAGCGTTTGTTATATTTTTAGTAGTAATACTCAGAGAGGTTATTAAAGATGGCAGCTAGGAAACCAGCTAAGAAGAAAGCAAAGTCTAAAGTTAATCAAGCAGGTAACTACACCAAACCTACCATGAGAAAGAATTTATTTAATAGGATTAAAGCTGGTGGCAAAGGTGGCAATCCGGGTCAGTGGTCTGCGAGAAAAGCGCAGATGTTAGCAGCAGCATATAAGAAAGCAGGTGGAGGCTATAGGTCATGAAAGGGGTCAAACATTACAAACGAGATGGGACAGAGTGGAAGGGTGGCAGTCATAAGATGCCTAATGGAGACTTACATTCTGGTAAAACACATGGTAAAACTAGCCAAAAGTTGTTTCATCTGAAAGAATTGTCTAAAACAGCACAGAAGAAAGCTCGTGGCACTAGCAAAAAGTCAAAAAAGTCTTAAAAAATGGACTAAACAGAAGTGGCGTACTAAGTCTGGTAAGCCATCTACTCAGGGAGCGAAAGCTACTGGGGAGAGATACCTGCCTGAGAAGGCTATAAAGGCGCTAAGTGCAAAAGAGTACGCGGCGACAACGAAAGCAAAACGCAAAGCGACGAAGAAAGGCAAGCAAGTTTCTAAGCAGCCGAAGAAAATAGCGAAGAAAACACGGCGGTATCGTAAGAAATGAGCGCAGTTGCACCCAAACGGGCGTACAACATGCCAACACCGTCGCTAGATAACACAGACTTAGAACAATTACTTAAAGTATTGCCTACACTATCGCCGAAAGAACAACAAAACATACTTCGTGACCTAGAAGACTACGAAACACTGCTGTCAAAAGAGAAATCTAAGACAAATTTCTTGCAGTTTGTAGATAAAATGTGGCCTGACTTCATTATGGGGCGACATCATAGGATCATGGCAGAGGCTTTTGAGGATGTAGCCAGTGGTAAGTGCAAAAGACTGATTGTTAACATGCCACCACGTCATACCAAGTCAGAATTTGCGAGTTATTTGCTCCCAGCATGGTTTTTAGGGCAATTTCCTCACAAAAAAGTGATTCAAACGTCACATACAGCAGAACTTGCCGTTGGATTTGGTCGTAAAGTGCGTAATTTGGTGGGTCAAGCAGAATATAAGGACATTTTTCCTGAAACTGCGCTACAAATTGACTCAAAGGCAGCCGGAAGGTGGAATACCAGCAAAGGCGGCGATTATTTTGCGATTGGTGTGGGTGGTGCTGTTACAGGTAAGGGTGCAGACCTACTAATTATCGACGATCCACACTCAGAGCAAGAAGCAACGCTGGCTGAGATAAATCCAGACATATATGACAAGACTTACGAGTGGTATACGTCCGGCCCTAGACAGCGACTCCAACCGGGCGGCGCTATTGTTGTCGTAATGACAAGATGGAGTAAACGTGACCTAACAGGCCAAGTAATAAAATCCAGTATGCAGCGCGATGGCGAGGAATGGAGAGTGATTGAGTTTCCAGCCATTATGCCTTCTGGTAATGCGCTGTGGCCTGAGTTTTGGTCGCTAGAAGAATTAGCAAGTTTACGTAATGAGTTACCACATAGTAAGTGGATGGCGCAGTATCAACAAGAACCGACAAGTGAAGCGAGCGCGATTGTCAAACGAGAGTGGTGGAAAGTCTGGGAAGGCGAACGACCACCGCCTTGTGACTTTATATTGATGTCATGGGATACCGCGTTTGAAAAAAACAACCGAGCTGACTACAGTGCGTGTACTGTGTGGGGTGTGTTTTACCAAGCAACCGACCACCCAGAAGAATACGAGTCTGAAGAAGAATACGACAGAATCAAACAGAATTTAGGTGTGCCGCAGCCAAACTTGATATTGCTAAATGCAATTAGAGACAGGTTAGAGTTTCCAGAACTCAAGCGATTGGTAATGCAAGAGTACAAAGAGTGGGAGCCTGACAGCATTATTATTGAGAAAAAAGCCAGTGGTGCGCCGCTTATTTATGAGCTGCGATCTATGGGTGTGCCTGTGCAGGAGTTTACACCGACGCGAGGAAATGACAAGATATCCAGATTAAATGCAGTATCCGATATATTTGCATCGGGTAAGGTATGGTATCCTCCGACACGATGGGCAGAAGAAGTGATCGAGGAAGTTGCAAGTTTCCCTGCTGGGGAGCATGATGACTATGTGGATTCTACGTCTATGGCGTTGATGCGTTTTAGAAAAGGGGGTTATGTCCAAACATCATTGGATGAGCCAGAAGATTACTACAGTACGAAAGAGTATAGACGATACAAAGCCAGCACAAATCGTACGTTATATTATTAAAGGATAAGACAATGTTAGCTAGCAGACGAGACAGAGGCAAAAAAGGTCGTTTCGGTAGTCTTTCGGAAAAAAACTATTACGAAATGAAAAAACGCGCTGAAGAACGAGCGAACAGAAAGAAAAAGAAAGAAGACGCTAAAAAACCAGCTAAAAAACCAACAGTAAAAAAAGCAACCGCATCGAAATCTAAAGATAAGTTAACCGCCGCACAAATAAAAGCAAAACTTGATAGAGCGAATAGAGATAACAAGCGTGGGTTAACTAAAGCGGAAGCACGAGCAATGGGTTTAACCGCTGCATCAAGAACTTCAACTACAAAATCAAAAGAACCAATATCTCCTAGAGAAGCCGCTGCTAAACTTAGAGCTGACCGAGCAAAACAAAAAGCAGCGCGAGATAAAGAAGCGGTAAGAAAAGCTGCAGAAAAGAAAAAGATGAAAGCCGTTGACGACACTGTAACCGTAGCAAGTCTTGCGGTTCCGGGAGCAGCGGTTGTAAGAGCAGGTGGTAGAGGCTTAGTAACTGCTGCTAAAAAAGCAGGATTTAATAACGTCAGAGACTACAAGAAGTACCTTGCTGCTCTAAATCCTAAAAACGTAGATAGCACTGGTCGAAGATCGCCTATAAATCTAAAAAGGCCAGATAAGCCAAGTGGAGCGAAAGACACAAGAAAGAACCAACTTAACACGAAACTATCAAATACTGTTTTGAATACACCTGTTCTTGGAAGCAGAGTAGCCCGAAGACTAGCACAGCAACAAAAAGCAAAGGAAGCTAGGATAGCTGCTCAAAAGGCGAAAGAAGCAAAAGCCAAAGAAAGAGATCTAACTATACGTGACTTAGGTATGTATGGAGCTAAGAAAGGCGGTCTAGTTAAGAAGAGATCTATTGATGGTATTGCTAAACGCGGTAAGACTAAGCTAAAACGAGTTAAAGGGTAGCTCAGATGGGTAAAAAAACCAAAAACAAAACGAAAAAAGCAAAGGCTAAAGTAAAATCTAGTGTTTATATAGCGCCAACCCATCCTTTGTTTACAAAACCTACAATGGTAAAAGACATTCCGCTTGAACTTAAACGCGGTGGTTTGGTTAAAAGCATAGATGGTGTTGCTAAACGCGGTAAGACTAGAGCTGCAAGGAGCAGGTAGCATAATGGTTATTGGTCTTGGAATAAAAACAGCTAAAAAAGCAAAAGATGCTATTTCTAATGAAAAAGTAGAAAAATTTTTAAGGGATCATGGATTTTCAAAACATGAAAAAGGTAGAGGAAATAAAACACCTACAGATAATTATTTTGTAGAAGAAGATAGCGGTAAAGTTACTACTTATACAAGGTATAGTGGAAGAAGACCAACATTTTCAAGAAAAACTTTTGACGAGCCGTCTTTTAAAGTTTTAAGAGAGTGGATGGGTTATTCTAAGGGTGGTCTAGTTAAGAAAAAAAACATAGACGGTATTGCTAAACGTGGTAAGACTAAATTAAAACGCGTTAAAGGGTAATGTAAATGGCAGACAAACCAGAACTAGAGATCGTCTTACCTGACGGAAGACCTGTATCAGAATACCAAGAACCTCAAGAAGATATGAGTACGGTTGTTGAGATAGGTATAGGCAGTGAAGGTGGACTTACTGTAGAAATTGATTTGCCTGATGGCGAAGACTTCTACGAAAACCTAGTTGATGAATTTGACAATGAAGATAGAGACTTAGAAAAAATAGCCTCTGAGTTAATGTCTGACTTTGATGGCGACCTTAGCGCTAGAAAAGACTGGCTACAAATTTATATAGATGGGTTAGAATTACTCGGTCTGAAGATAGAAGATCGAAGTGAGCCGTGGGCAGGAGCCTGTGGTGTCTACCACCCACTACTGTCTGAAGCGCTGGTTAAGTTTCAATCCGAAACTATTATGGAAACAATGCCCCCCGGTGGCCCTGTTAAGACCAAAGTTATTGGCAAAGAAACACCAGAGAATTTAGAAGCCGCTTCTAACGTAGCAGAAAACATGAACCACTATATAACGGATAAGATGCCGGAGTATCGTGGTGAACACGAAAGAATGTTATGGGGTTTAGGACTGTCGGGTAATGCGTTTAAAAAAGTTTACTATGATCCCGCTGTTGATCGCCCAGTCTCTATATACGTACCAGCCGAAGATATCGTGGTTCCCTATGGAGCCAGTAGTCTCGATTCAGCAGAACGAGTCACGCATATTATGCGGAAGACCGAAAACGAAGTTAAAAAACTTCAAGCCGCTGGGTTTTACAGCGATGTTGAGCTAGGGTCTCCTGACGACTATGAATTAGATGACGTAGAGCAAAAAATAGCAGAGAACATGGGGTTCAGCGCAACTAGCGATGACCGATATAAGATATTAGAGTTCCACGTGGAACTAGACCTAAAAGGATTTGAAGACACAGACGAGGATGGGGACGAGACAGGTATTGCATTGCCTTACGTAGTAACCATCGAAAAAAGCTCACAAGAAGTATTGGCTATTAGGCGAAATTGGATAGAAGGTGATGACGCAAAAAACAAACGTCAACACTTTATCCACTACCCCTACATTCCGGGATTTGGCTTTTATGCGTTTGGATTAGTGCATTTATTAGGTTCGTTTGCTAAGTCAGGCACGTCTTTAATTAGACAGCTTGTCGATGCAGGAACCCTGTCTAATTTACCGGGTGGGTTTAAGACTAAAGGCATGCGGATTAAAGGCGATGACGCACCGATATCTCCTGCAGAGTTTAGGGATGTTGATGTAGCCAGCGGGACTATCCGCGACAACATTATGACGTTACCGTACAAAGAGCCAAGTCAGGTTCTTTTCCAACTAATGCAGAATATTGTAGATGAGGGGCGACGGTTTGCTTCTATCTCTGATATGAAAGCAAGCGACATGTCTACCCAAGCACCTGTTGGTACAACCCTTGCAATATTAGAACGCACACTAAAAGTTATGTCTTCGGTTCAAGCGCGTGTACACGCAGCTATGAAACAAGAGTTTCAATTACTTGCAGAGATTATTAAAGACAACACACCAGCTAACTATGCTTATAACCCATCTCAAGGAAATAAGTCAGTTAAACGTGCGGATTACGATATGGTAGAGATTGTGCCTGTGTCTAATCCTAATTCTTCTACGATGGCGCAAAAAGTAGTGCAGTATCAAACGGTATTGCAGTTAGCACAGACATCACCAGAATTATACGACCTACCACAGTTACACAAACAGATGTTACAAACGATAGGAGTACAAAATGTCGATAAGCTCGTGCCTTCAGAAGAGGATCAAAAACCTAAAGACCCAGTTTCTGAAAATATGGACATCATTACTAATAAACCCGCTAAAGCGTTTTTATACCAAGATCATGAAGCTCATATCAAAGTTCACATGAACGCAATGCAAGACCCAGTAGTTCAGAAACTAATGGCAAACAACCCTAACGCAGAAAAATTTGCTGCGGCACTACAATCGCATATAGCAGAGCATCTAGCATTAGGGTACAGAATTAAAATTGAAGAACAATTAGGTACAGCGTTACCACCGCAAGATGAACAGCTACCGCCAGAGGTAGAATCACAGCTATCTCGATTGTTAGCTAATGCGTCTGACCAGTTATTGCAGCAGAATATGTCTGAAGCACAGCAACAGCAGGCACAACAGCAAGCACAAGACCCACTCGTGCAAATGCAGCAGCAAGAGTTGCAGCTTAAACAAGGCGAGTTAGAACGCAAGGCCGCTAAAGATCAAGCTGATAACCAACTATCTCAAGCAGAGCTACAGTTAGAAGTAGCTAAATTAGAAGCTGATGAACGGCAAGCGCTACAAAAACTTATAGCTGACGGAGTATCTAAAGAAGGTGCTCTTAATGTACAACAGTTAATTGAAGGCGCTAAATTAGCTGTCGCAGCAAACAAAAACAGTGGGCCTACTAATCAATGACAGTTTTTGAAGTAATACATAAAGAAATAAATACTAAACAAGACCTTTTACTTAGCAAACTAAGTAGTGGTAGTATTAAAGACCATGCTGAATATAATTACGTATGTGGCAATATAAGCGCCCTGCGGAGTATATCAGATTATATTACTGAATTAGAATCAAGATTTGAGGAAGATTAATGAGTAGCGTAGCTCCTATAGACGAATCTGCAACTGCAACCCAATTACCAGAACCACAAGGATACCGCATCCTCTGCGCTATTCCTGATATCGAAGATAAATTTGATAATGGTATTATAAAAACAGAAGAAACCATTAAAAACGAAGAAATACTGGCTACAGTATTGTTTGTAGTTAAGTTAGGCACAGACTGCTATAAAGATGAAAGCAGGTTTCCTAGCGGCCCTTACTGCAAAGAAGGTGATTTTGTATTGGTTAGACCCCACACAGGAACTAAGATAAACATACACGGCAAAGCCTTTCGTTTAATAAATGACGATTCTATAGAAGCAGTAGTTGATGACCCACGAGGAATACAAAGACAATAATCTAACTAAAAGAGGATAATGTAATGCCACAAACCGCATTAGAAAACGAAACAGTAGAAGAAGTTGTAGAAACTCCAGAAGCCGCCGAAGAAGAATTTGAGGTTGTTATTGAAAACGACATTCCCGAAGAAGACCGTGATCGAGAACCTATGCCAGAAGAAATTGTGGATACTCTCGAAAAAGACGAGCTTGAAGAATATTCTGTAGAGAAAGCCAAACAACTTAAAAAAGTGTGGCACGACGAGCGTAGAGCTAAAGAAGCAGCTCAACGTGAGCGCGATGCAGCAGTTGCTTTTGCCAAACAACAGCAAGAAGAAAACAAAAAGTTCAGAGCTGACCTTAACAAAGGCGAAGAAGCTCTTATGGAGAATAGTAAATCTTCTGCGGAGCATGAAATACAACTTGCTACAAAAATGTACAAAGAAGCGTTTGAGTCAGGTGAAGCTGATCAGGTAGCTGCAGCACAAGCTAAAATGGTAGCGGCGCAATCTAGGTTAAATGCGGCAGAAAACTACGAACCGCAGTACGGAGAGATTGAACAAGCCGAACAAAATGAAGGGTGGAGTATCCAACCACAACAGCAACAGCAGCCTCAATTAGACCGTAAAGCCCTAGCTTGGCAGAAAGAAAACCAGTCTTGGTGGGGTACTAATCGTAAGATGACAAGTTTTGCATTTGGGATGCACGAGGACTTAGTAGCGGAAGGTATTGACCCTGATGTAGACTCAGATGAATATTATAGTAGCATTGACAAAGAAATGCGGTTAAGATTTCCAGAAGAATTTGAAGGAGAGACACCAGAAGCAGATGCGTCACCCCGTACTGCAGCGAAAGCAAAAACTGTTGTATCTTCTGCGAAGCGTACTACCAAAGCAAAACAGTACGTCTTAACGGATTCTGAAGTTAGACTGTCGCATCGTTTAGGGATAACACCTGAAGAGTATGTGAAACAAAAACTAAAACTAGAGGGATAGTGTGATGGAAGAAACAAAACCAAAAAGTCGATTAAATCGAACTAAGCGGGATGTTGAAAGTCGCGCTACTCAGGAACGACCAAAACAATGGAAAGCTCCTGAGATACTGCCTGAAATAAACAAGGAAGATGGGTACTCCTATCGCTTTGTTCGCACCAGCACTATGGGAGTGCCTGATGCTAAGAATGTATCCGCTAAGTTTAGGGAAGGTTGGGAACCTGTAAAGGCATCTGAACATCCAGAAGCTATGGCAATGGTTGACCACGACAGTAAATTTGAGGATTCGATAGAGATTGGTGGGCTGCTTCTCTGCAAAACTGATGAGGAGCTTACTAGACAGAGGGACGAGCATTACTCCCAGAAAACTGGAGATGTAATGAAAGCCGTCGATAATAACTATATGCGTGACCAAGACCCCCGCATGCCACTGTTCAATGAACGCAAAACGAAAACAGACTTTGGCAAGGGATAAACGGTTACGTTAACTTTCTGTTTATAAGCAAAGGAGCTTAAAAATGGCATATCCAAGCGTTGACGGGCCTTATGGCCTAGTCCCCGTAGGATTAGTAGGCGAACGCTCTTTCAATGGGGGATTTACCCAGAAAGGTATTGCGTCTGAATATGGTACAACTATATTTCAGGGTGATATCGTTAAAGGCGTTACAGGTGGTACTGTAGAAAAAGATACAGGTACTACTGCTTGCACTCCTAACGGAATATTTATTGGGTGTTCTTTTACGGACGCTTCAATGGGGCCACGGTTTCAAAACTATTGGCCTGCAAGTCAAGTAGCAACGGATGCAGTAGCATACATTGTTGATGACCCTAACGTATTGTTCAAGATTGCAATTACATCTTCGGGTGTGGTTATCAGTTCTTTAGCAATAACCGACATAGGCGCAAACCTACAAATCACGCAAACCGCAGGAGACACTATTAACGGTGTATCTCGTGTGTCTGCTGATGATACGTCTGCGACTACTAACACTTTTCCTGTACGAGTCGTGAGTCTAGTTGAAGAAACTCGCAATACTTCTGGTGGTTACACCGAAGCAATTTGCAAGTGGAACGCTGGTCATCAATACGGCAATACTACAGGCGTTTAAAGGAGTAATTTGAGATGACTATAAGCAGAGCGCAGATGCTCAAAGAGCTTTTACCCGGTCTCAATGCTCTTTTTGGGCTTGAGTACAGCAGGTATGGTGAGGAGCATAAAGAAATTTATGAAAACGAAACTTCAGAGCGAGCGTTTGAAGAAGAACAGAAACTATCTGGTTTTTCTGCAGCACCCGTAAAAGCTGAAGGTTCAGCTATTGAGTATGATAATGCTCAAGAAGCATACACAGCGCGTTATACACACGAAACTATTGCGATGGGATTTTCGATCACAGAGGAAGCTATAGAGGATAACCTTTATGACTCTCTTTCTGCTCGATATACCAAAGGTCTAGCTCGTGCGATGGCGTACACAAAGCAGATTAAGGCAGCGAATGTCTTAAACAGAGCTTTTAACAGCAGCTACACGTATGGCGATGGAAAAGTGCTTTGCGCTACAGATCACCCTCTTGTATCTGGTGGAACTAACTCAAACCGTCCGTCTTCTGGCGCAGACTTGAATGAGACTTCTTTGGAAGCCGCTATCATTCAGCTTGCTAACTGGACTGACGAGCGAGGACTTCTAATAGCTGCAAAAGCTAACAAACTTATTATCCCAGCGGATCTTATGTTTGTTGCCGAGCGACTAATGAAGACCGACAACAGAGTTGGTACTGCAGACAACGACATCAACGCGATCAAGTCAATGGGCGTTGTACCGGGTGGGTTTAGTGTAAACAACTTCCTAACCGATACTAATGCTTGGTTCTTGACTACTGATGTCCCTAACGGTCTGAAGCACTTTACTCGTGCGCCAATGGCTACGTCTATGGACGGTGATTTTGACACCGGAAATGCTAGGTATAAGGCACGAGAAAGATACTCCTTTGGTGTATCTGATCCATTAGGAATCTTCGGTTCGCCCGGATCTTCCTAATAATACTTTTAAAGTATATGAAAGGGGGCCTTGTGCCCCTTTTCTTTTTTGTGTACTCTCAACATAACTAGGATTTTTATAAGCTATAACGACTGACCTAGCAGACACTTATTAGGACTTTATAGCGAAACCTTTAATAAGGAGGTAGCCCAAAATGGCTAATTCAAGTTTTATAGGCTCAGTCAGATCCGAAAACGGATTTACTAAGATATCAAAAAATTCAACCACAGGAGCTATTACAGAAGGCTCTACTTATTCAGATGCCGCATCTATTACAGGTGTCACTTCTGCTACTGGCGGTCTTGTTATTGGCGCAGCTAGTTCAACTAAACTTATTTCTGTTACCGTAACTACTGGAACAATCGCTGTAACACACAGTCAAAACGTAGATGTGTCTTTTACACAGCCAGCAGGAACAATTATAAGAAACTTAATTGCTATTCCAGCAGGAAATATAGTAACAGCAGGCAGCAGCGGGGATGACGTAGACTTTGATCTAGGTACTGCCGCTGGTGGTGGACAAATTATTGATGAAAAAGCTATCTTAGATGATGGTGGTTCAGCAGTAACTTGGGCAGCTAACGCACCTCTTTACATCATTCAAAACTCTCATGGACACGCTGCTAATCAGTTTGTTAGCACTTCAACAACCGCAGGTGTTGTTGGTGGCCCAGCTACTTCAGAAGCTATTGTTATTGCGTCAACGCTTTACTCAGCAGCTGAAAGAACGCTTCACGCTAGGCTAAAAGCACTATCATCAGATTTGGCTACAGCAGCAACAACTGTTAAATACATTGTTGAGTTCCAATTTTTGTAATCACGATGGGGAGGTAAAACTCCCCTAATTGCAGGAGTAAGTTATGAAGATGATGAAGAAGAAAAAGTACAACATGGGCGGTAGAGTAGGAAGACCACGGCCACTGTCAGATAGCGAAAAAGAAGAACGCAGAA
>VTLG01012768.1_pt1 | contig 51159 bp, 55 predicted proteins | sample 4694571 | NCBI WGS metagenome assembly VTLG01 (sample SAMN12604809, study PRJNA352737) | marine metagenome | biome: ENVO:00000447; feature: ENVO:00000209|ENVO:00000569|ENVO:01000036; material: ENVO:00002151; isolation source: viral sequences binned using virsorter ... | reverse complement strand
TATGCAGAGGATAAGAATGCGACTTTCGATGATGTTACACATTGGGTGGGTCACCTACCTAGTACGAATACTAATCGCATTGAGTGTACTACTAAACGTTATCCTTGGTGGCAGACTCAATCAAACATTCTCCGCAAGAAACTGGGAATGGAAACGGAATGATAAGATTAATCTTGTGCGACTATTAGACACATTGCTTGGCGATGGTCATTGTAGTAGAGCATGGGCTTACTGGAAGGTAAGGAGGAAATGGTAATGAAGAATATCCCGAAGCCAAGTGCCACGTTAGAAGAGGTGGTTGACTTCTATCGTAACTCAGATGCGTATCGTAGGTTGTCCTCCTCCTCACAAAAAGACTACGATAATCACCTGAGTGCCACACTGATTACTCCTGTGGAAGGTAAGATGCTTCGGGAATATCGCTGTAAGAACTTGAGAGTTCGACACATTACACAAGCGTATGATCAATGGCTACAAGTTGGTACTCGTACTGCCAACTACAGACGCAGTGTCCTTTCTGCTGCGTGGAGACATGCCATGCGCTATGATGTGATGATTCACAATCCAATCTCTTTGGTGCAAACGGTTGCAGAAAAACCAAGGAGAGTACATTGGAGTCGTGAACAAGTGTCAATCTTTCTTGACACAGCTTACAGTGACTTTCGCTGGCGCAGCATTGGTTTGATTGTGCATATGGCATACGATTGGGGTCAACGTGTGGGAGATATCAGACTCCTTACATGGAATAGTTTAGACTTAAACCAATGTCGTATGGATATGACACAAAGTAAAAGGAACGCAGAGGTTCACCTCCCGATTGCCTCTGACCTTTGCCAAATGTTGCGTCAGCAAAAGGAGGACTTTGGGTTCCAACAATACGTAGCACCAAGAGTTAAACCAAGAGCAGGAGCATACACCCCATATGACAAAGAAGAAATATCGTTACATATCAATAGCATCCTGGAAGAAGCTAATCTACCTAAAGAACTTACGGCTATGGATTTACGTAGGACAGCGGTCACAGAAATGATGGAAGGTGGTGTTGACTTAGCAGGTATCATGCAAGTTACAGGTCACCAGAACACAGCATCAGTCAAACCTTACATGGTTAACACATACAGTGGTGCAAGCAAGGCATTAGCAGCCAGAGGAGTAAAGGAAGATGATGATGCAATATGAAATGTTTAATAACTCAGATGACTTAATACCTGTAGCAAGAGAAACAAAAAGATGTACACATTGTAAAAAGGATTTACCTGCCACTGAAGTATTTTTTCATCCTAATACACAGAGCAATGGAAAAAAGTCACTGAAAAACTTTTGTAGATCATGCGATAGAAAAGCAGGACAGATTGTAGCTAGGCTGAGAAAGACAGCACCTCCTGTATCTACTGAGTGTGATTGTTGTGGAAGGAGTTTAGAAACAATAGGTACAAGAGACATACATTTAGATCATTGTAAAGATACTGAAACATTTAGAGGATGGCTGTGCAAAAATTGTAATATAGGATTGGGTATGTTGGGTGATGACATGGATGGAATAGAGAAAGCATTAGCCTATCTAAAAAGATGGGAGGACAAGCATGGTACATGTAAGAAAGAATAACATCAAACAGTTTGTCAATGACCTTGGACTCAAAGAGGGTGAACGTTATAGAGGTGATTGTCCTGAGTGTAGAGGTAAGAATACATTTACAGCTACGAATATGTTAGGTGATATAAAGTATAACTGTTTCAAGCTAGGCTGTACTGTTGGTGGTATCTATGGTACAGACATGACAGCAGCAGAAATACACAGAAGATTAGAAGAACAACAGATGCAACGTGCATACACAAACGTAAAGAAAGAGAAGGAGACTATGGAAATACCACCTTATGTCGTGTCACCCAAGGCAAACCACACTAAGTACCAACGCTTCATTAGACGTTGGGGTATAGCAATAGGTGATACCATGTATGATGTGAAAGATGAACGTGTTGTTTTTCCTATTAAGTACAAGGGTAGAATCATTGATGCTATAGGCAGGGCAGTAGGAATCAATCACCCTAAGTGGTATCGTTATACAGGTGAGGCTGACTACTACACTGTTGGTAATGGTAATACATTACTCATAGTAGAGGATGTACTGTCAGCTATCATAGCTACACAAGAGTTACCATACATCACAGCTATGGCTATATTGGGTACAAGCTTGAGTCCTAAACACATGGAGAAAATCCAGGAATACAATAGAGTTATCATAGCTTTAGACCCTGACGCTATAGGTAAAACAGTAGAGTATCGCAGAGAGATAGAGTTGTGGACAGGTAACAAGACCACCGCTATGAACTTACTAGATGATATAAAGTATAAGATGGAAGAAGATATAGATAAACTAAAGGAGTTATGCAATGAAGTTAGCAGTAACCATTGATGTAGATGGAAAGATCATGTATGTACCAGAAAGCACAGTGTTTGAAGACTTTCCCAAGCCTAAGTTGTTTGACAACATAGAGGATGCAGAAGAGGAACGTGCTAAGTGGAACACAGGTGTCATAGTAAACTATGAGACACGTAGATGCGTAGGTAAGATAAGATCATTCACTGATGCAGAGAGAGCGAGAGCAGAGGAAAGAGCGAGGATAAACAGCAATGATGGAACTAGCACTGGTAAAGACTCTACTAGATAGAGAGTTTTATAATCAGCACAAGGGCATACGGTGTCCTGATAAAATATTTAGTAAGGATGTGCGTAAGATAAAGCAAGCATTGGATACAGCTATGGAAGCGTACGATGGTGATCTATCTGTGTCTGACTTACAAGCTGTGTTCAATCGTATCAATGCAAGCATGACCACCGCAACACGCACAGCATATGAAGATCTTTTCAAGCGTATTGACTTAGCTGAACCTATCAAAGGTGAGATAGCAGAGGACACATTGTCTCAGTTGTTTCAGCAGCATGTCGGTGACCTTGTAGCTAACTTGGGCTTTGACTTTGTGAATGGTGCAGAGAATAGCCTTGAACCTTTACGTAAACTATTAGAGGAATATAAAGATGACTTTACTCCAAATCTTCGTGTCGAGTGGGATGATCACAGTCTTGATACTGTACTTGATGCAACAGCACTTGATTCGAAATGGTCATTCAATATATCCAGTTTGGCTCGTAGGGTGGAGGGTATCAGTGGTGGTCATCTTATTTTGGTTGGTGCTAGGCCTAATACTGGGAAAACTTCTTTTCATGCCTCACTTGTAGCAGCAGATGGTGGCTTTGCACATCAAGGTGCTAAGTGTATTGTACTGTGTAATGAAGAAGCATACACACGTGTGGCTGCACGATACATTAGTGCGTCTGCAAACATGACAATGACTGAGGTACGTACCAACAAAGCCCTAGCATCCAAGCGATACCATCCTGTGTCTGAGAATATACAGTTCAAGGATAGTACTGGCAAAGGTATGGATTGGGTAGAGTCAGTAGTTAAGTATGAGAAGCCTGACGTAGTTATACTAGACATGGGTGACAAGTTTGCTGACATCAGATCAGAACGATCAGACATTACACTCAAGGCAGCAGCTATCCATGCACGTAACATAGCCAAGCAGTATGATTGTGCTGTAATATGGATGTCTCAACTATCAGCAGAAGCAGAGGGCAGAGCAGATCTGAACCAAGCTATGATGGAAGGTAGTAAGACAGGCAAGGCAGCAGAGGCTGACCTGATGGTACTCATTGGTAAGACACAGCAAGCAGAAGGAGAAGAGGAAGACCCTATCAGATACTTGAACATAGCTAAGAACAAACTGAATGGCTACCAAGGTAAGATTACCTGTGTGCTTGACGGTTCAAGATCAGTGTACTCATCATGAGACTAGTGCTAGACGTAGAGAATACTGTCACGCATCGTGATGGCAAGGTACACCTTGATCCTTTTGAGCCTAGTAATCACTTGGTGCAGGTAGGTATGCTTGATGCTGATGATCCTAAAGCTACCTTTACTATCAAGACACTAGACCATAATGAACTCACAGACTTCACAGGCTTTCAGTCACTGGACATACAGTGGACGCTAGACAATACCAAGCTACTCATTATGCACAACGCACAGCATGACTTGATGTGGCTGTGGGAGTGTGGCTTCAGGTATGACGGTGCTATCTATGACACCATGCTTGCTGAGTACATACTAGATCGTGGTCAGAGAAACCCACTAAGCTTACAAGCTTGTGCAGAACGTAGACAACTAGAGGTACAGAAAGATGATACACTCAAGAAATATTTTAAGGAAGGTAAAAACACAAACGAGATACCATTGGCTGAACTCTGTCATTATCTTGAGCATGACTTGTTTACTACTTGCGAGTTGTTCCATGCCCAAGAAAAAGACTTCTCCATGCCCGAAGCAGAATCCCTTAGTACAATCAAGAGAGTTACCTTCCAAACCTGCAAAACCCTTACCGAAATTTATTCAGCAGGATTCAAAGTCGATCTTCAAGAGTTGGAGCGAGTAGCAAAGGAGTATGAAAATGAGAAAGCTGAAATCGAAACACGTCTGCAAAAGAAAGTCAGGGAAGTTATGGGGGATACTCCGATCAACCTCCGTTCACCTGAACAGAAATCGCAGGTCTTGTTTTCCCGAAGGGTACATGACAAAAAGGAATGGGCTGATCTCTTCGAGTTCACACAGACACCGCAAGAGTTTAAGAATGCCGTTGCAGCCAACTCCTCGCCGATCTACAGGACACAGGCTTACACCTGCCCTAGTTGCGAAGGGCAAGGTAAAGTATACCGATTTAAAAAAGATGGAACGAAGTTTGCAAGACCTAATAAATGCAAAGATTGTAATGCACTAGGTTACAAACTAAAAGATAGTAAACAGATAGCAGGGCTACGCTTCACTGCACCAAGCAAGAAGTGGGTCAGTGCTAATGGATTTAACACAGGAAAGGATGAACTGGATGTACTTTCTTCAACTGCTAGGAACAATAAGATGGACGAGGCTTTTAATTTCATTTCTGACCTTAAACGTCATAATGCTATCTCTTCTTATCTATCTGCTTTTGTCAACGGAATACGGACATACACTAAGGCAAACGGATTCCTGCACGTTGGACTTACGCAGCATGTTACAGCCACTGGACGTTTTAGTGGAAGAAATCCCAACATGCAAAACATGCCAAGGGGAGGCACATTCCCAGTAAAGAAAGTATTTGTATCACGATTTGATAATGGATTAATAATGGAGGCAGACTTTGCACAACTCGAATTTAGGACAGCAGCGTTCTTGGCACAGGATGAAACAGCGATGCGAGAGATTGCAACTGGTTTCGATGTACATGCTTACACAGCAAAAGTTATTACTGATGCAGGGCAACCAACATCACGTCAAGAAGCTAAAGAACATACGTTCGCTCCGCTCTTTGGAGCAAGCGGTTATGGACGCTCGAAAGCTGAAGCAACCTACTACACCCACTTCAACGAAAAGTATAAAGGCATAGCTAAGTGGCACAAGAAGTTAGGTGACGAGGCACTACGCTTTCACAAGATAACAAACGTATCAGGCAGACAGTATGCTTTTCCTGATGTGACAAGACGTAGCAGTGGTGTACCAACGCACTTCACTATGATAAAGAACTATCCAGTGCAGGGCTTTGCTACAGGTGATGTAGTGCCAGTGGTGCTGAATGAGATGCATGAACGTTTACGACACATGAAGTCGTGTTTAGTTAATACTGTTCATGATTCTATGGTGGTTGACGTACATCCTGATGAGAAAGATCTAGTCTTATCAATGGTGTGGACACTCAACCAGGATTTAAACAAAATAATAGAGGAGACATATGGAATAGACATGAATGTGCCAATGCTTTTAGAAGCAAAAATAGGAGAGAATTGGCTTGACACAGTTGATATATAGTGTATAACTAAGATCTCTTTTACTCTATAAAAAGGATATAGAATGAGTACAGAACTAGCAATAGCAACAGAACGTGGTCAATCAATGGCTGAACTTATGGGTGTATCTTCTGCACCTTCTCAAGAGTATACGCCAAGTATATCACGTTTGGGAATGCTTCACCAACCTATCATGGGTGAGGTAGATCTCAATGGCAAGATGATAAGGACAGAGGTAGTACCTGTAGGTGCATTCACCCTCAAGACAGGTGATGATATCATCTACAGTTTAGGTGCAACTGTCCGTGTCTTTGCCCAACGCAATCAGTGGCAACGTTGGAACAGTGAGACTGAAGAGATGGAAAAGTCTGTGATGTCTAACACTCTCAACGGTGACTTGAAAGATAGTATTGGTGGGTTTAACTTAGGTAGACCTACTGGTTACATCGAAGACTTCAATGCGTTGGACGATGCCACCAAACAAGTGATACGATCAGTCAAGCGTGTTGTAGTTTACTACGGCACAGTCAGTCTTGATAGTCCTATGAATGAGAAGGGTGAGCCTGTGACTGCAGTCGAGTCCGTACCATTTGTATTGGATGTTAAGAACCGTGACAGCTTGAAGAGTATCAACGGTGTAATGGGTAACCTTAAAAAGAAAAACATGTTACCTATCATGTCTACCATAAAACTAGAAGGTGTGGAAGATAGCATACCTACTGGTGCTAAGTTTGGTAAGATCAGTGCATCTTTGGGTGATGCTGTAGATTTAATCTCTTCAGACAACGATATGCTCAAAGACTTCTTAGAACTTATTGAGTATAGCAATGGTAAGATACTGGACTTACATCATGAACGTGCCAAAGGTGGTGCTGATGGTGACGAAGAACTTGTCGAAGGTATCCTAAACAATGAATTTGTAGAGGTGGACGAGTAATGAATCACCCTGCTGAACTACAAGTCTTTAGCTATTTGCAAAAGGCTATGAACGGTGAAGCTACAATGACAGAGGAGGTAGCCAATCAGGTTGCCTCCGATGTTAAAGCTGCGTTGGACAAGCAGTTTAACTCTCCACCACGTGACGAGTTTAAGCTACGTATGTCTAACGTAGGCAGACCCAAGTGCCAGTTGTGGTTTGAGAAGAATGACCCTGAAGATAAGATACCTTTACCTCCACACTTCCTGATGAACATGATACTAGGTGATCTAGTTGAAGCTGTGTTCAAAGGATTACTACGTGCAGCAGGTGCTGAGTTTAAGGACAACGATAACGTTACACTCAAGCTACCAGATGGACAGGAGATACAGGGTGAGTACGACATGGAAATGGATGGCAAGATAGATGATGTTAAGTCTGCATCACCTTGGTCATACCAAAATAAGTTTGACTCACTTGAATCTTTACAGAAAGGTGATGGCTTCGGTTACATACCACAATTAGTTGGTTATTCTAAGGCCGCAGGAAAAGAAGTAGGTGGCTGGTGGGTGGTCAACAAAGGCAATGGTGAGTTTAAGTATGTCAGTGCTTCGGACGTTGACTCTGAGAAGGTAATCCAGGATATCCAAGAAACGGTAAATTATATAGAGAAAGATGAGCCGTTCAAAAGATGCTTTGATGCTGTGCCTGAGACATACTACAAGAAGCAGTCAGGCAACTTGGTACTCAACAATGCATGTAAATTTTGTAGCTTTAAACACAAGTGTTGGGAAACACTACAAACATTACCCTCAAGGGTATCTAAATCAGCCAACCCACCAGAAGTGGACTACGTATTTATAGGAGATGGCAATGACTAAATTTAAGTTAACTTATAATGGAGAAGAAAAAACTTTACAAACGGATGATTTTAATGAAGATCAAAATAAAATATTCGCTGAAGCTAGTACGGCTGAAAGAGAATTAGTTAGGTATAAATACTTAACAGCTATCTTTGAAGATCGTAGAGCCTTTTTACTAGGTAAACTAGTAGAGTCTGTTGAAGCACCCGAAGTTAAAGAAGAAGATGATAAAGAGGAGACATAACAAAAGGTTATATCGCAGTGGTCTTGAACAAGAGGCTGCTGCTTTCCTCAAGACTAGACAGAAGACAGTAGAGTATGAGAAGATAAAGATAGAATGGGAAGACTTACGCTATCGTACATACACACCAGATTTTGAACTAGACAATGGTATCATAATAGAAACTAAAGGAATATTTAGTCCTGCAGATAGACGCAAGCATGTTGAAATACAGAGGCAGCACCCTAAACTAGATATAAGATTTGTATTTAGTAATGCCAAAGCTAGGTTATATAAAGGAGCCAAGTCTAGGTACTGTGATTGGTGTGATCAAAAAGGTTTTAAATGGTCACATCGTATTATACCTGAAGATTGGTTAGCAGAAAAAGGCAAGCGTACGAAAGTGCAGCGTGTCGTAGTTAAAAGGAGATCTTGATGGGTCATGAAATAGAAGACGGTGAGGTAGCCATTATTATAAAGCCTGACTTAGATGAAAATGGTGAATGGAATGGTGCTTTAAAAACAGGTTTAGTATTTGGTGATCATCAACATCCAATGGCTATGAGAGCAGCTATGGATTTAGCTTTGACTATGGCAGCAACAACATCTGTACTAGATGATTTTCCAGATTTGTTTGACTACTTTGATGAAGCTAGAGTTCAATTAGTAAAAGAATTATTTCCTAAAGCGTATGCTGAAACAGAACTTGAAATAAAAAAAGAAATGGATTATACCACAGAAGGTAACGTAATTAAACTAACTAAATGGACAAAGACTTTGGGTGAAGCATGAGCAAAAAAGAAGAAGAATTTACCATAGAAGATGTCTTCAAAGATTTTCCAAATGATAAACTAGATGAAATATTTAAAGCAGACCCAGTAAACAGACCAATTCATTACAATCAAGCAGGGATAGAGTGTATCACGGCTATCATGGCAGCTACACATGAGCAATGTGAGGGATACTTACAAGGTAATATAATTAAATACATCTGGCGGTATAGGTATAAGAATGGTCTTGAAGATCTAAAGAAAGCTAAATGGTATATAGAAAAACTTATTGAGGTATACAAAGAGAAGCACAAATGATACGCAAGTTTAGCGTCACGTATGTGATGGAGGTAGACGAGGATAACAACTTCTTATCTTCTCACGAAGAAGGACATACAGAAGATGTGCATGATTTAGTAAGTAACGTTATGCACGATGTAGATGATATTAAAATACAAAATTTAGTTGTTAAGGAGAGACAATGATAACACAAGAAGATATAGATCACTTTGCAGATATGCAGTCACCTATTATAGACATGAGTTACTACCAACAAGAAGCAGTAAAGACTGCTATCTATGCTGATCATATTATCTATCCTGCGTTGGGCTTGGGTAATGAAGCAGGTGAAGTGCAAGGTAAGATTAAGAAGATGTTGCGTGATGGTACGTTCAACAAGGATGCCATAGCTGCAGAGATTGGTGATGTGCTGTGGTACATTGCTGCACTGTGTCGTGACCTAGAGATAGACATGGCAGAGGTGGCTTTGAAGAACTTGTCAAAGCTGAAAAGCAGACATGAGAGAGGAACTATACGAGGAAGCGGAGACAACAGATGAACTATTGTGATATGAAAGGTTTGATATGGCCTTTTCTTTTTTGTGTGTTTGTAATATGTGTTCTTCCAGTTTTACTGGTGGATAACGCAAAGTATTGTAAGCAAAGTATTGTACCCTGTTATCCTTGGACTGTACCTGAATGACACCATCACAATCAGCAGAGATAGAAGCAAAGAAAACATTTGAACTGTTTATACTGTGGACTAAAAGGGTAGCACTCGTTTCTTTTTTGCTTCTTATGGTAGTTGTTGTAGCATGTAACAACGGAGTTGAAACTGGTAAGAATGCTACTGGTTCTAAATATAATGGAGAACAGTATAATCCAAGTAATTTAAAGGTAAAGAAATGAGTAATAAAGTAAGACCTATAGGATGGGCAAAAACTATTCTAAATGTGACAGATGCATGGAAGAGTATAATGACTATAAAAAACTCTCCACTACGTAACCTACCACCGCAACTAGGACTAATGGTATTTTCAATACTAGCTATAATGTGGAGTGGTATTTTTGCATGTATAATAAATAATCCATATATATTTGCAGTATCTGCAAGTGGACATCTAATGTTAATCTTTGGTATTTTTATTACAGCTATGGCATTTAATAGTGCAGAAAAATATAGTGCGCCACAGGATTACAACTTACGTGGCACAGGAGGAGAACACGAATGAAAATATTAAAACGAATACCTAATTTTTGTTTAAGTCATTGGTTACTACGTATACCACTGGCCATTGTATTCTTACAACAAGGCATAAGTAAGTTACCATTTAGTGTAGACGATGCAGAATCATGGGAGTTACCATATTTAGTTTGGTGGTTTGTTGTCTATGGTGAAATAGGTGCAGGTTTAGGATTATTGCTCAGTGGCATTATGGTTTCTAAAATAGATGACACTCCTATTTGGGATTTTTGGATTCAAGATTTGGGGGATTTACTGACAAGATTCTGTGGCATTGTTATGTGTTGTATCATGACAGGTGTTATATGGATATCGCAACCAAGCAGTTTATGGGATGTCATATTATACGATAACCTACATGTATTCTTGTGGGTAGGTGGACTATTTTTTGCATTGAGAGGAAGCAGAACATGAGTAATTTATTACCAACAGACTATCAAAGTTTTATACACCAATCACGCTATGCTAAGTATGTAGATGGCAAAGGCCGTGAGTCATGGGCTGAGACAGTAGGACGCTACGTTGATAACGTGGTACGTCCAGTGCTAGGTAACGACTCATGGGTTAATCAAATAGAGCAAGCCATACTTGGACTAGAAGTAATGCCAAGCATGAGAGCCATGATGACTAGCGGTGCTGCGTTGGACAGAGATAACACAGCAGGATATAACTGTAGCTACCTACCAGTAGATGACCCTAAGTCATTCGATGAAGCTATGTTCATTTTGCTCTGTGGCACAGGTGTAGGCTTCAGTGTTGAGCGTCAGTTTACACAGAATCTACCAGAGATACCTGAATTGTTTGAAAGCGAAACTACCATCGTTGTCAAGGATAGCAAAGAGGGCTGGGCTAAAGCATACAGACAATTACTAGCATTGCTGTGGGCAGGTGAGATACCTAAGTGGGATGTATCCAAGGTTAGACCTGCAGGTGCTAGGTTAAAAACTTTTGGCGGTAGAGCCAGTGGTCCTGGCCCTCTTGTTGAGTTGTTTAACTTCACAGTTACAACATTCAAGTTGGCACAAGGACGTAAGCTATCTTCTATGGAATGTCACGACTTAATGTGTTTCATAGGTCAGATAGTTGTAGTAGGTGGTGTCAGACGTAGTGCTATGATCTCTCTGTCTAACCTTAGTGATGACCGTATGCGTCACGCTAAGTCAGGGCAGTGGTGGGAGACAGCAGCACACAGGGCATTGGCTAACAACTCTGTATGTTACACAGAAAAGCCCGACATAGAAACATTCATGCGTGAGTGGACTGCGTTGGTAGAAAGTAAATCAGGAGAGAGAGGTATATTTAATCGTGAAGCATCTAAGAAGCAAGCTAAGAAATATGGCAGACGTGACCCGAACTATGAGTTTGGAACTAATCCGTGCAGTGAAATCATACTTAGACCCTACCAGTTTTGCAATCTTACGGAAGTTGTTGTTCGTGCCACTGATACGGTTAAAGACTTGGAGCGTAAAGTCAAACTCGCCACAATACTTGGGACAATCCAAAGCTCGTACACAAAGTTTCCTTACTTGCGAAAAGTGTGGCAACGTAATACTGAAGAAGAACGTCTGCTTGGTGTGTCTCTGACAGGTATCATGGACAACCCACTGATGACTTCAGTTAACTCTAACTTGGAGAAGACACTTGATAACTTACGAACTATCGCAGTGGATACTAATGCTGAATATGCTGAGTTGCTTGGTATACCTCAGTCTGCTGCTATTACCTGCGTCAAGCCTTCGGGTACTGTCTCGCAGTTGGTGGACAGTGCCAGTGGTATACATGCTCGTCACTCTCCATATTACATCCGTACTGTACGAGGTGATAATAAAGATCCCCTTACACAGTTTATGATTGATCAAAAGGTTCCCAACGAGCCTTGTGTATTTAAGAGTGACACTACAACTGTGTTCAGCTTTCCTGTTAAATCACCAGAGAATGCTACAACACGTAACGACATGACTGCTATTGAGCAGCTAGAGACATGGCTCATGTACCAACGCCATTGGTGTGAACATAAACCTAGTGTAACAATATCGGTACGTGATGACGAGTGGCTTGATGTGGGAGCCTTTGTTTATAAACACTTTGATGAAATGTCAGGTGTATCATTTTTACCACACTCAGATCATACCTATCAGCAAGCACCATACCAAGACTGTGGTAAGCATGACTATGAATATCTACTGTCGTGTATGCCAGAGAAGATTGATTGGGGCAAACTGTCAGAGTATGAACAAGAAGATAACACGAAATCTAGTCAGACATTTGCCTGTACTGGTGACGTGTGTGAAGTAGTAGATATAACATAAGGAGTAAGTAATGGGTTTTTGGGTTTTAATAGCACTGTTTATATTTGATGGTAAGCCAATGGTTATGAGTGATAACATCTTGTATCCCAGTGTAGAGTCGTGCCACGAAGCAGCACAAGCACGTAGAGACAAATTAGATGCTACCAAACCTGACTACGATTTTGAAGCAGACTATTGGGTATGGTGTACACAAATGCCAAAGGAGTTATAGAATGCTTAGATGTAATACATGTGATACAGAATTAACGGATGATAATTGGCCACCCTCTTGGAAAAAATCTAATAGAAAACAGTGTAAAGGATGTGTAAAAAGAACCGATCCAGCTATAAATAATGCTAAACATAATCCTCTTTCCATGTATGTTAATGGTAAATACATATCACGTAAACATCCACTATACAAAGCTGGACGCTACAAAACTTTTAGTGATGCAGCCTTTGATGGTACATATAAGTTAGACTCTATTAAAGAGGGATACGTGTATGCCATGACTAATCCTGCTTGGCCTGAGTGGGTCAAGATAGGTATGGCTGTAGATGCTGACGATAGGTGTAATGGCTATCAGACTAGTAGTCCTTTCAGAGACTACAAGATAGAACACGTAGTTGTGACAAACAACAGACGTGCTGCTGAAGCAGAGGCACACAAGTTAGCAAATAAAATAGCAAGAGAAGTAAGGGGGGAGTGGTTCAAGTTAGATATAGAACAAGCTAAAATCATACTGAACAATATAACAATAGATCTAAAAAAGGCCGCTTAATGCGGCCTCTTCTTTTAGTGTGTTACTCTAATTACATTGTATCTGTTACGTCATATAGATCTTTAAGATAGTCAGCTATATCTAAGAACATATCAAGTTCTGCTATGCTAAAATCTTTTAATGGAGAATCTATCCCATACTGCTCTTTCATCATTTTAAGAGCCTCCTTCTGTATTCCTTTAGGAGTATTAGATGCTTTTGCAGCCATGCGAAGTCTTTGATTATCTGCTCCTAAATAACCTTCCTTCATCATCTTTCTGGCATCTGCTTTAGAATCAGATATAAGTTTCTTTAGCATTGCACGTTTGCCTATGAGACTAGCTTCTCCAAACTCTTTACTCCTAATTAGAAAGTCTGTTTTCTTTTCTAACACAGGAGATATTAACTGGTTAAAAGCTTTGTCATATGCAGGTATTTTTGTACGTTCACTAGCTTGCCAAGGAAACATCTCAGCCATGGAGTATGCTATTTCTGTAGATGTACGAGAAGGTTTTACAGTAAGTCCGAACACTCTTGCGTAGGGATTAGCATCATACACTTCACCTTCCCTAGTTGCTACTCTTAATTCCTCTCCTGTTATTTTATCTGCTTTGTCAAACAGTGCTTCATATATATTATCTACATACTTGGTGGCTGTCTGAGTAAAAGCACCCAAAGAGTCTGCCTGTCTAACGTCTTTTGCGGTATCTGTACCTGTAGCAAATCCTGCTATTTTGTTTATTGCATCTAATGGCCTAGTGACACCTGCTAGTAAGTTACCTGAAGCTTTAGAAAAAGCGTGTATACCGTCACCTCGCTTTGCACCATCATCATTTATTAGTACATCCAATAGATTGTTTAAGTCATTGGCAAATTGAAAGTCCCTTGATATCTGACCAACAGCAAGCTGAGTTCCTAACTCTTGTATCAACTCTCTAGGTACTTCATCACCTTGTCTTTTTAGATTCAACGCTCTGCCTACAGCTAGAAACACAGAGAATGGAAAGGTGTTTTTAGCATCTATGATAGTACCACCAGCACCTTCTATCTCATATACTCCTAGACCTTTTTCTTGTCTGCCCTTGTCATACTCCATAGCCAAGTAACCTGCAGTTGAACCTACAAGTATACGAGACAATACCTCACCCTCTTGTAAGTCTGCTTTCTCTCCTTTTAGAATACGTTTACCATACTGGTAGAGAAAGTCGGGTGTGGCAAAAGGTGACCATTGATACGCTGTAGCTACAACGTTATTCATAAATCTACCAAAAGGTAAAATGGTTCCCAATCCAGGTGTGTTTGAAATTGTTTCGACTAGTTTGGCTGTAGAGCGTAGTAACTGTGGTTGCTCTCTTGTTGTGTAGTCTTTTGAGTAAACTGATTTAAGAGTTGCATCTATGGCAGCTTGCATAACATTATCATCTATCAAGTTTTCATCTGACATCAATGCCTCTTTTAGAGTGACATCTTTTGATATACGTAGATATTTATCCATCTCAGTCATAAACATTTGTGACTTAGTAAAGCTATCTTGTACACGTACACCTGAAGCATCAGCAGCAGCCTTTGCTCCAGCCTCTACAGTTCTGTATATTTTATTCTTTGGATCTATGCCATATCGTTCAGCATTTATTTCTATACCACCAGAGATTGTTTCAAATAGTATCTTACGTGCATCTTTATTCTCATCCAAAAGTTTTAGATAAGCATCATGAGTAGTGTATGGGTCTGCAAAGTTTCTAAGCTTTTGTGCTTGTATAGCAGTTAAGGCTCTAGCACGTCTAAATGTTTCAGTAGCACCTGCTGTTCTACCCAAAGACAGTTGACCTAAACCTTTAGCAGCTAATGCTGTGCTGTTAAATATGTCTGCGATAGTTTGTCCTATATAGTACTGCCCAAAACCTGCAACGTTAACTGCTGTTGTAGCAGGAGAGGATACGAGTAACCGCTTCCACACAGATTGACCATACCGTAGTCCTTCTGCTTGTTTAGCTCTCTTTAGTTCTCTGCCAATTTCTTCTTTAGTTTCTATTTCATCAAGTGTTTTTGTAAGTCTTTCACTAGCAGCAATTAAGCTGGAGTCTAGTGTCTTACGTACCTGACTCATTACATTAAGTGTTTGAGCAGCAGCACTAATATCTTTAGCTAGCAAGTCTCCTAGCTGTGTACCGTCCTCTGCAGCTTCACCTATTTGAATACCAGTGTACTTACGCATTTCTTTATTTATGTCTGCTAGTTCTTTTTCTGGCAAGAACACAGCTACATTAGTTAGCACGTCTGATACTGTTCTCTTTCTAGACAGTCTTTTATTTTTATCTTTAAATATTTTTGCTAGTCCACCTTTATTATCTTCACCTAGCATAATCTGTTTAATTAAACTTGCTGGCATACTAGCAGTTGTAAATTCTTTACCTCTTTCGACTTTTTTATTCCAATCATCTACGTTTTTCTTTATTGATGCTCCTACATCTTTCATATCTTTTTTGCTGAATATGGGAGACAACTCTTCAACAGCAGCCCTAGACACACGATCTAATGGTGTCTCCTCTGCAGCATCAAGACCTGACGCACCTTTGAACTTACCAAATCCAAACTGTGCTGCACCAGCTACCCCACCAAGCAAGGCAGAAAAACCTGTCTGCATTTTACTGTACTCTTCTTGTGCGCCAACATCTAGCATAACATTCTGAGCCATGTTATCCTGTAACATAGCCATGCCACCATCAATACCTACAGTAGCCTTTAGTGCTGTGCCACTGGCCTTATCGTAGATGCTTTGCTGTGCATCGTCCATAGCTTTCTTGACCAACGCTCTGCGTCCATCTTTATAGACACGCTCCGATACTCTGTCATACAAACCACTGGTTCGTCTTTTATCCATACCAGCTTTTACTGCTCTCTTTACTGCCTCTTTACCTGCATTCTCAGCAGCTTTCTTAGCGGCTGCTCTATTGGCACCACTAGCTATGGCCTCCATACGAGCCTTTCTTATAGTGTCAGATATAACCTTCTTACCAAATAATCTACCACCACCTGCAAAAGCACGTGCGACACCACCAGTAGCCACACCTAGATAGTTAGTTGGATCTGTGGCTGAAGCAAAGATGTAATCTTTCACACCATCTACTGCTCCCATAACACCATCATTTTGAAATACGTTACCTAGCTGATCATATATCTCATATGCTTTTCTGGCTTTTTCTTTTTGCTGTGCATCTGCTTTAGTAATAAAGCGTACCTCCCCTGCAGTAGATACAGTGTTGGCATTGAAGTATCTCATATGATCTACAAAATCTTCTACAACATCATCTGCTTCTATTGTTTTGTAGTCAACCCCCTTACGATCTATCATGTAATCACGTATACGGTTTAAATATCTAGGATTTTTCAGATCATCTTTCTTGAGTGTAACCTCTGGATCAAGAACAAAATCATCCTGCTCTTGCACTCTTGATGGAGCGTTAGAGTAGAGCTTATCTCTCTTTCTTAGTAGTTCAAAATAGTCAGCCATATTAGCCCTCTAAACCGATTGGCAATCCAGTAATAGGATCGTGTGTGTCTCCATACGTGGTATCCCAGTATTCAGCCTCAGTAACTTTTTTCTTTTTGCCTGTTCTAGAACCCAATAGTCCAACCCTTACATCTATCTCTTTTGTTTTCTCTCCACCATCTGCAGGTCTAGGAGGTGCAATGATAGCCTTACCTTGTTCATCTACCTTCCCCTCATACTTTCTATCCCATATACCTTTAGCAGCTAGACCACGTTGATCCGATCTTTTAGGAAAAGTTTTTGTAAGTAACGCTTCTTTTTTAGCTTCTGTATCGGACGTTTCCGTTTGGGTATCTTCTTGGGTTTCGGACGTTGGCTGTTCAGAGGGAAGTTCGAAGACACCTTCTTGAGTTCTACCTTCTGCTTCTTCCATTCCACTTCTGATAGATTCAAACGCTCCGATTTCCCTAGTGTCAACACCTTCCTCCTTTGGTAGTTCAATATCATTTTCTGCTAATAGTTTTTCTAAGTACTCCTCACCTGCAACCTCAACAACCATTCTTCTAAATGATTCATTGTTTAGAATATCTGCGTTGTAGTACATACTTACGTATTCTTCTATTGTTTTAATACCAGCTTCAGTTTGCAATAAAGTTAGTGCATCTTTTTCAGCTTCTGCTACACGTTTTTGTTGCTCAGTTATGCTTGGCTTTCTACCTGCTTCTTCTTCTTCTTTGTTGTATGCTGCTGATGCTGCAAGTCCTGCGTCTGTTATTACTGCCTCTGCCAAATCTCCTTTTATAGCGGAAGCCATATCCTTTTCCAAGTCTCTATTAAATTGAAGTAAATCTTTTTGACCAAAGAAATTTACATCAGTAAAGGTCATAGTAGCTTCAGGGAATAAAGATTCATACTCAGCCGATCTAGTTGCTGCATTTATCTCAGCTACAGTCATACCTTCAAACATTTGAGTTTCTGCAAGCCTACGCTTTGCACGATCTTTAGCATCAAAACCAAACAGCTTTTGAATATTAGTGTATTCTTTTTCAGGGGTAGTTACTTCAGGAGTACCTACTCCATAGGTTTTTTCTACAAAGTCTTGATACTCTCCATCGGCAAACTTAAAGTCTACATCTGGTATATTAGGCATATTTACTATAGCATCAATGTCTGCTTTGCCTAATGTCTTAACACCTTTTGATGATGCTGCTGCTTCTAGTTTCTGATAGAACTCATTAATACCCTCTACACCAGAGGATAAAGCATTTTGTATCTGTGCATCTGTAGCACCCAATGCTCTAGCTCTGTGTCCTAATTGTGCAGCTTGATTAGCGAGCATTTTTTTCCTTTGTACTTTAGGTATATTAGCTCTCGCTAATTCTTCCTGTTCCTCTTCATACTCTTTTGCATCCTCTCTACGCTCACGTATATCTGCAGCTATACCACTAGCATAGTTACCTGCAAATGCTCTCCAATCAAATCCCATTATCTTAACCCTTTGCCATTAAGCCCATAGGCTTTTCTTCTACTGGTTCTTCTTCTGTAGGCTCGACTATATCTTTCAGTAATTCTACTCCGGGATCACCCTGTTTATCTATATCACTTATATATTTCATAGTAAGAGCTTTAAATCTTTGCATCTCTTTGGCTTCAGCTTCTTTCTTATAATCACGATCATCATCTTTTACTGTTGTACCTGAAGCCTCTACAGCTTGTTTTATAAATTCGTGTAATATAGGAGATACGATAAGACCTGTATCAATAGAGTGTACACCCTCTGCTTGCTGAGATTGTACTAAACTTTTTACGATAGGCTTTAGTGGTATTCCTAATTCACACAGAAGCGCAAAGTCATCTAAAACTTCTTGGTCTGCCAGTTTACTCATGTAGTGATTCATAACATCCTTGAGTTCCACTAGCTCTGGTGGATTTTCATAAGGATACTTACCCAGCTTTGAAGTAAGTGAAGCTCCTGGAATTGGTCTTGCGAATGGTGATACTGCCATAATCTTTTCCTATTTAGTAAATCCTGCACCAAAGTATAAGCCTACGATAGCTGATACAATGTGTGTATCTAGTGGTGTTATTACAAATCCTTCTGCATACTGCCACTTAACTACCTCTTGGCCTGGACCGAAGATAAAGTCAAGGAAGCCTACCTGTATTTCAGTGTAGCCTACGTACACACCTACTTCAGGGTAGAACACTGCAACCAACTTTGGCAACACTATTATAGCAAAGACTGCAGATAATGCAATAAGTCTTCTTGTCCATGCAAAGTGTTTATCGTTCTTTCCTGCGTTACGTGCTTCCGTTGCAAAGCTTGCATTAGCGTTGGCACGTTCCATGAGCATCTTGTTTTGCTCTTGGCGGTTCTTCATGCTCTGCCCCCATATGGACATCACTCCACCTAAGACTGTGGAGCCAAGCATTGTTATTAGTTCTAGTGGTAATCCAAACATATTAATCTACTCTTACATCTGTCATTGTGTTACTGGAATCTAATCCTCTATATACAACTTGATCATTATTTAAGTTTGGTGAATATCTATGTACTTCATTATCTTCTGCATCTTTCCATACAAAAATAGGATTAGCTCTTGTACCTTCTACGGACACAGTTCTAATAGGCTTGTAATCAGGCTCTCCTTCCATCAAAGTATTATACTCTTTAGCTCTTCGCTTAGACAGCCCTTTACTAGATGTAAAAACTACTTTACCATTTTCTGTTCTTCTTGATCCATCATTATTTCTAGGAGAACCTAATATATTTCTAGCCAATCCATCTCTAGCAGCTTCAAAATCTGCAGGGCTTCTTGATAGTGCATTCTGTACACTATTAGGTATTTCACCTAAATTGATGTACATAGATAAAACACCCTGCGCTTGATTCATTGTTACATTGTTGAATACACTAGGGTATTCTTGTCTAGCATTATCATACATATCAGCATATACAACCTTTGCTAGTTTTTCTCTATCTTGATATTCTTCACTATCAGGATCATAACCTAATGCACGTGCTGTAGCTGGTAATACTCCATAGCCTAGTGTTGTAATACCTAAACTATCCGTATGATCTTCTGTACCTTCATCTCCTGCCATACGCTCTACAAAAGTATTAACAAAATCTGTTTTTTCTTTAGTGGCAGCAGTTATAGCATCTACAGGTTCGGGAGGTGACATCAAGCCTTTCACTTCTTGACCTGTGCTTGGATCTGGACCCATACCTTCAAAGCCTGTCTCTGGCTCATACTCTCTTTGGCTACCTGTCATCATAGATTGATTAGCTGTCCTAAGAGGTCTTAGCTCTGACATACTCCTAGCACCTTCAACTACTTCTATGTCTTGTGCTGTCTGCACTGGTATCTTTAGAGTAGACCCTGCTTGCATTTTTCTAGGATCTGTTATGTCATTTAGTTGCTGTAGTTCTTTAACAGTTCTTCCTGTTGCTTGTGCTATTTCAGAAAGAGTATCACCTTTTTTTACTTTATATCCTGCTGTAGGTATTGTGTTCTCTATAGCAGTATTAATAGCATCTTCTATAGTAGTAGGTGGTCTGTCTTGTTCTTTTACTTCATCATATGTGCTGCCCAGCGCAGGGTCAGGAGTATACCCAGCATCGTCTGACCTATCAAACATAGCATCAACATCACCCATAATTTCATCACTGCTTCTTATAGGTTTTCTTGGGTCATACCCTACAGTAATCCTACTTTCTGAAGGATTATATTTTGCAGTTGCTATAGGGTTAAACTCTTTACGTTCATATACAGAAGATCCTTCAAAAGAAGGAGGCTCTTTTGGTTCAGCACCACTCCTAGTAAACAAACTAAACACATCACTGAAAAAAGACCTAACACCACCTACGTCATCTTTTTTATCATCGTCATCATCGTCACGTGTACTAAAACTTCTACCTAATGGTGTACCTAATCCTCTTGTAATTGTTTGAGGTGTTTCATCATAAGTACTACCTTTGTTAGAGGAGCCGCCATGTGTCCTACCATACTGTTCGTACATCTGATTTATGTTGCGTGGATCATATGACATTTTTTATCCTTACCAATTTTCTATGATACCTTTAGTGATCTCTACAGCTATATCAGAGATACCTTTTTCTAGCTGACCACCACTGCCAGCATTTATATTTGCAGTAGCAATTTTAGTATCTCTATCTAATTTAGCTTGCTCACCTGTAAAAGCATAATACATCATGTCTTTCTCTTCCATGATAATATTATTGTATGCTGTTTTAGATATGTCATTAGCAGCTTTAGCCTCTATTTCATATGCTGCATTCAAAGCTGCTGCTTCATCAGTAGCTACTTGTTGTTTAAACTTTGCATTAGATTGTTCTATTAATCTATATTGCTCTGCATTAAACTCTTCTCTGGCACGTTTTTCCTGTTCGTTAAACTGAGCCATAGCATTCTCTTCACCAGCATTAAATCTTTCCATAGCATTATGCTGTTCCATGTTTGTTCTTGCTACTTCTATTGCTAGGCTTTCAATAAACTGTGTAGCATCATTTGCTTCTTTTACATTCAACTGTTCCATAGCATTCTTTTCTGCTGTGTCACTTACAATAGCATTTGCTGTAGCTTGAAATCTAATTCTTTCTGCTTCTTGCTCATTATCTAGGTTTTTAAAATCCATTTGTAAGAATGCTTCTGCATTATCTGCAGCAGCCTGATTTATAGCAGAAAGATTAGCTCTTTCTAAACTTGCCAATGCTGCTGTATCTGCAACAGTCTTTGCACTTCTAGCATTTAAATTAGCTATGTCCATTGTGCTAGTAAGTCTAGCATTTTCTAAAGCTATTGTTTGTTCTGCTGTAAAGTTTATGTTTGCTACTTCAGAAATACGTGCAGCATTTTTTACTTTAGCCTGAAACTCTTGATCAAACTCAATACCTAAAAACTTAGCACGTTGCTCTGCTTTAGCCATAGCCATCTGTTGTTTATTAGCTGCATCCATTTGAGCGATGGGCAGTGCTGCTTCCATAGTCGCTTGTATTACAGCCATACCTGCAGCAGAAGAAGCACCTAATCCACGTGCTGCTAACATTGCGTTGGCTCTACGCATACTACCTGCAGCCCATGCAGGTGTGTCTCCACCTTCAAAGTCTTTCATTAAAGAGCTTAGTTCATCTCTAACACTTGCAGCTTGAGACTTAGCTAAAGTTTCTTCCAGTTGTTTTTGATCTACAGTAGAACCTTCAATTAGTTCTCCTTCTCCTATCTGTAGAGCATCTGGTGCATCTACTTGTGCAGCAGTTCCTTCTCTTGTTTGTAATCCTAGTACAGCAGATTGAGTTGGGTCTACTGTTGTTGCATCATATGTAGCTTTATCACTGACTTGTCCTACTGCACCTGTAAAATCTTCTCCTGCTTTTGTCACAGCTTCTTGTGATGTCTGTGCTACACCTTCTTTTGTTTCTATAGTTTCAGGTGCTACTATATCTGTTGCAGCTACACCTTTTGTTGTGGCTACTTTGTCTGCATCTGTTTGATCCCCTACAAACATTTTAGTATCAGTAGCGTCCATTAAATTACCAGTTGTTTCTGCACCAACTACTGTAGGACGTGACACAGCAGCTTTAGGATCTAACAATATTTGTTCTGTTATATCACTACCACTTACACGTTTACCTTCTGAGTCTTTAGTTACAAGAGTATTCTCATCCTCCTGTACATCTACACCTTCAGCAGCTTTGATGGGTTTACCTTCGACCATCTGCCTAGCGACCATAGTGTACTTTCCCATTTTAGCTGCTGCTGCAGGATTAGCTGCTAAGAACTTATTTATAGACGCTTGATCAGTAGGTCCACTGTAGCCTAATGCTGGTAGTATTTTATTTTGTAATGTCTCAGGCTTAAACCCTGCAAATTTCTTAGCCATTTTTTATTTCCCTATTTGCATCCACAACGATGCTGCAATGAATGTTATTACTGCTACAGTTGACATCTTTACAATAGTAGACCACACACCTTTTCGTGTATCTCTCCACATTTCTAGTAAGTTACGCATCTCAAGTATATCTTTACGAGCATCATCATCATGCAGTCCTACCTCACGCAAGGCTGCTGAAGCACCACGCTTGGCTGCACGATCTAACATATCTTCTAATTTTTCTTCTGTTATTTCCATGATGCTGTAACCATTGTCATAGGTTGTGCTTGTGTGTCACCAGTATTTGTGTAAGTATAAGTAATGTTACCAGAAGATGTACCATTATCATAAAAAGACGTATGCTCACTAGCATCTTGTTTACTGAATGTTGATATAGCATCATCATTAGTTACTGTATGTGTGTAAGGTGAAGGACTATCGAAAGACATAGCTGCACCAATAGTAACACCATTATATTGGCTATCTACAGTTATACCCAATGTAGCGTCATTGTTTGTATTTATTGCCGTGTCAGTTGTGTAGGGTGTGCTACTATTATAACCAGAAACTTCATAGAAGTGTAGCATAGACCTACCACTTCCACCATCACCAAAAATTTTATTTTGACCTTGTCTGCTTGTAACCACGTAATAAATTGCAACATCCCACATTAAATTACTTAGACTTCCACCGTTATCTGCACTATTAGGATGTTGTTCACGTCTTCTAGCTGCCAACGTAAATTGTTCTCCAGTTGTATTTGGATTTCCTATAGACATAAATGAGTTGGCTGTTGTAGATGAACCCCCTGCTAGAAGTACACAGCCAACAACAAGTTTAGTACCACTGTATGATCCAAGATCTAGCCATTTGTTGGTATTATCTGTGCTAGGAAAACCATCCCCACTTTCGTAAAAATCATCTTGTATTAATGATGCAGTCGGTGCGCTTGAAGCTGCACCATAATAAGCACTAAAAGCATTAGAAGCCCCTGAGGACAAACCAATTAAACCACGGATATCCGCATCATTTAGAGAAGCTGAAGTGCCAGAAGAGCCACCAGCCTCAACATGAATTTGATTTAAACTTATAGAACCACTACTTTGTAAAGCCATTATTTACACTCACACTTGTGTTGATCTAATTGTTCTTTTAATTCTTTGATTGCTTCTATGAGTAAACCATGTAACTGATCATACTGTACTGTTTTGTATTCTACATCAGATTCACTATGGAATACAAGTGATTTATTATCTACCGCACTAGGTAATACTTTCTCTATCTCCTGTGCTATCACACCTGCAGACTGCTTGCCATCTTTGTTGTTGTAAGTAAATGTATAACCACTGATTTGAGATACTTTATCTAAGGCATTGTCTATCTTTTTTATGTCATGCTTTAGTCTTTCATCAGAAGGTACAGTGTTTGAGTATGCAGTGATGTTTCCATCTACGTACAGGTCACCATCGTTTGAAAGTCTCATCTCCTCTGAACCAGCAACATACCAACGAATACCTACAGATGCATCATAGAAAGTGTAGTCGTGTGTATTACCACTGTAAATATCAGCAGTGGTAGAGTTTCTTCTACGATCATCCTCTAGTCTAAATTCTGTACCCGATAAGGTTAAACCATAGTCTCCTCCTGCAGTGTATGATGTGCCAGTTGCAGAAAAGTTTAATTTACCATTAGTATCATCATAAGTTACAGCTATATTAGTTTCTGTGTTGCTGGATACCATTGCACCTACAATATCTTGAATAGCTTCATCTTTTAACGATACAGCACCTGAAGACACACTAAAATCTGTAGAACTAAATGATGCAATACCTTTATTAGTTGTTGTAGCATCTTCACCAGATATTGTACCAGAACTTATGTCTATACCTTCACCTGCAGCTATGGCTGCTTGCGCTCTAGCATTGGTAAAGTATAAGTTAGATCCTTCTGACAAGTCTGATGTACTATGGTTAGATATATCGGAAACAGTGCCAGTTACATTGCCTGTGACGTTACCTGTTACGTTTCCTGTTACATCACCTGTGATATTACCTGTTATAGTACCTGTAACATTACCAGTTACATCTCCTGTGAGTGGTCCTACAAGAGAAGAACCTGTAATTGTAGTACCAGTAATAGCTGCAGCAGAGCTAGCACCAATGATAGTACCATCTATATTACCACCATTAATATCTACAGTAGCAAGGGTAGAAGTACCTGAAGAAGTTATATTACCTGTGACATTACCTGTAACATCACCTGTTACATCCCCAGTTACATTACCTGTTAAAGGACCAACAAGACTAGTACCTGTAATAGTTGTACCTGTGATAGCAGCAGTAGCACTGGCACCTATTGTAGCACCATCAATACTACCACCATTTATGTCTGCTGTGTCGGCTACAAGACTATCTATATTAGCAGTGCCGTCAATAAATAAGTTTCTCCATTCTTTTGTGGAGCTACCTAGATCATAAGTATCATCATCGTCTGGTATAATATTACTATCAATTTCTGCTCCAAAAGACACAGTGTCTGTATCTGCATTGCCAAATGTTAGGTTACCATTTATTGTAGCGTTACCAGTGACAGTAAGATTACCACCAACAGAAACATCTGCAGAAGCTGTTACGTTTCCTGTTAAGGTAGAGGTTTCATCTACAGTAAGTATATCTGTCCTTAGTGTTCCATCGAAAAAACCATCTTTCCATTCAATACTAGAAGTACCGAAGTCATAGGTATTATCTGTTTTAGGACGTACAACACTAGATGTAACAACCAAGTCTTGTGCTGGTCCTACGTTTTCGATAGGTGGACCATTTCCTGTTGTGCCATCATGTGTGTGTCCAGTAGAGCCATTGAATGCTCCTTCAATAGCGTTGTATTCAGCGTTAAAGTCTGCAGCGTCAATGACACCACCTGTAACTATATTTGCTGCTGCTTGACGTGTATATCCTGCCATAATTATTGCCTATCGTTTTGTCTGTACTGTAATACTGCTGAGTCTAAAGTAAAAGGTGGATTAGTATTATCACTTGTTATTCTCATAGCTACTGTATGAAAAGAACCTACTAAATTTTCATTATATATTCTTTTTAATTTACTACCATATACAACCGTTGATCCTCCATACACTGCTGTAGGATTACCATAAAGAAATACACCACCTCCGCCAGTTGTTGACCCTATTGATATTTCTTCTGGTTGTATTATTCTTGAGTCACCTCCTGAATCAAAGTCAAATAATAATCTAAACTTTAAATCCATTTGACCTGTAGGGTCTGTATATAATGTTAACTTGTATGCTGTCTTTCTAGTTTCAGGATCTGTGATTGGCATAAAAGGTGTTTCTAAAACAGTTTCTATATTACTACCATCAAACGCATTTGTTTGTTCCATTTCATATATGAAACCATCTTCATTAGCAAACATTACAGCCTCTGCTGTACCTGAATATATACTGTCTGCAACAAATGCTTTTATACCTTTTGTGGTAGCCCACTCAACTCCTTGACCACCTTGAGGTATAAACTTAGTAGCAATTAAACCTTCTGATACATCCTGACTTTGAGATCCTACAAAAGCAAATATTCTATATTGTGCTTTCTCACGTATTATAACAGAACAATATTCTGTTGTCGATCTTAAAAAGTCATCTGCATCTTTAAATATTCTATCTGATGTAACGTCTAATGCAAAGTCACCGATACGATCTGTAGCACTTAATAGTCTTAAACCATCTGGTGCTAGATACATTACATCACCACCAAATTCTTGTAGACTGTCTGAACTAATACAACCTTGTTTGTCTGTTACAGGTTCTATTTGAAAGAAAGGACTAGAGCCAAGTCTTACAAGTGATTGAATTTTATCTTCGGTAAATATAATAAGTTTTTCACGAAATACAGCTAAACCAGTTACAGTGTTTCCAACATTTGAAACAAGATTAGTAACACCTCCACCAGATACATTAGCTACAGTAAATTGTCCTGAAACATAAATTTTATTGTTTTTAGAATAAACTATACTACTATCAAAAGATGTAACTAATTCAGCACCCTGTAGATCCGTAGATATGCCTGTGGTAGACGAATCTAAGTAAGCCATAGTATTACCAGAACTATTATATACTACTGGGTAATTTGTTCCATCTACAAATACTGTTTTATCATCTCCATCAAAGTTAAAAGTAACGTGTCTTAACTTGTTACCTCCTGTAGAAGGAGATGTAACCATATGTGTCCACGTTGTACCTGTGCTAAGATAAAAGCCTGTCTTATTTACATCTGCTGTTTGAAGACCTACCTTTTGAAAAGTAAGAGTTACATTATCCGATAAAGATTGTGTAGAGGATAACACAATATTATTTTGATCTGTTACAGTAGAAACAGTTACAGTACCAGAGATACCTGTGCCTGTAACTACCATACCTACAGCTATAGTTCCTGAATTACCATCTAAGGCTACACCAGTAGATGAAGAAGTAGCACCATTTACAACAGCCGTTGCTTGGTATGCTGTCACAGCAGCAGCGTCAATTTTACGTGCAGCTACAACACGTCCATTAGAAACAACTTTTAAACCTAATACGTTTCCTGTTCCTGGAACTGTGCTAGAACTAAACTTTTGGTAACCTCTTATTTTTGTGTAACCACCTTGTCTATCAGGTTCCATGTTTTGTAGAATAGTAGCTGAACCAATAGCATTTACACCCTGTTGCAGGGGAGATAAGTTAGAGATCAAACCACCTTTGAACTCAACAGGAAAAGTAGACCACTGTGTAGCCATTAAAAGTGTACCCTTGTATCACGTAAATATTCAGTTCTATTTATATTTATGCTTCTTAAATATTTAATACCGTCTTGAAATTTTTGTCTAGCCATATTTGCGTTGGCAGTATCTCCACGAAATTGATATGCGTAATACATAGCACCATCAACTATAACAAATCTATACTGTTCTGGAAGAGATGGAACATCAGTGGAACTTACTAAATCATAACCATTTCTGTAATACTCATATACTAATTCATATGCTTTGTCTGGCATAGGGTGGCATATTATTTCTCTACTAGGAGTTCTAATAATATGAGTAGGTATACCTTTAGTTTCTGTGTTATACTCAGAGTCTGCATACTTTTCTAAGTATTCTTCATAAGACATTACTTTTAGTTTTATAGTTCCTATGTCTAAACTGTCATCTCTTTTTATACGAAAGGTGTTAAAGTTTATTGTTTTTGCATCGTTAGGGTATGCATACCTAGAAGTACCAACAGTTAATATCTCTGAAGTTTCTACGTGGTTCCAAGGCCATTCGTATTCTTCTTGTTGTATGTGTCTTATAGCAGAGTTAACAGCATCTTTAGCAAAAGCAAAGTATCCTGTTACTGTAGCAAAATCACTTGATGATAACTGTACTTCATTGAGCCTATTGTTAACATCATTGGTTAGTCCTATAAAATCATATGCCATATTATTTCTCTTTCACCTTCAGAAAGATTGAACGCTCAAAAACCAAACCACCACCTGTGGTTATTTGACAAGTTACAGTGTATCTTTTATTATTTGTACCCAACGCAAAACGTGCAGTAGCTACCTTGCCAGACAAAGTAGGTTGTACAAACTGAAGACCATCAACTACTTCAGCATTAGAAACTTGTTCTTTATTTCCATTGGCGTCTTTTATAAACCAGTTTGCAGAGGACAAGGTATCGTTTGGAATAAACCTTGACCAATCTACACTGTAGTCTATTGTTTCATCTGGATCTTTATCAGGCCATTTATAAGACATGTCTTGTCCTTATTGTGTTATTAGTACAGTACTTGGTACATCTTTGTGACTTTGTATGTATACTGTAAAATCTTCAGGTGATATGTGTGCTGTGTTTGCTAAGTTTAAATTGGGAGCAGTTAAAGTTAGAGTAAAATTTTCTGGCTCTATGTGTACTGTATTACCTAAACCTAAAGATGGGTTTAATATAAATACTGTTCTTGAAACATTAAAATTATCAGCAAAAGCATCATAATCAAAAAGGTTGTCTGAAGGAGTAGGTAGATTTAAACTAAATACACTTTCAGCACCTAGAGGTATAATAGATGCGCTGGCATTTAACTGTACAGCAGCAGCATTAACAGTGCCTATTATATTGAGACTTCCAGTAGTTATATTCGCTTCTGCATCAAAGTCAACCCCTGATATTGCAGTAGAGGAAGTTACTCCTGTTAATGCTTGCGATCTACCTCTAGCATCAAACTCTATATCTAATGAAAAAGTAGAAGATATAGATGGTATTGTAAAATTAGCTATACCACTAAAAGAGGCAAAATTGTTAGCTACAAAATTTGCAGAAACACCTGTTAATGCAGGAGCAGCAGCTTGACCATCAAAGGATACAGAATTAACACTTGCAGATCCTGATACAGATGGATTTGTAAAATTAGCTTCTGCATCAAAGCTTAAACTAACGGTATTAGTATTTAGTAGTAATGAACTTAATGATACTGAAGACGGTATAGAAGTTTCAACAGCACCTAATGGAGAAACAGATAAAGCACTAAAGCCTAGCATTTGTTATCCCTCTAATGCTGCTACTTTTGTTTCGAGTGTTTCAATTTTTGCTATTGCTTCTTTTAAAGCCGATGTTAAAAGTGGTACAAGTTTAGATTGGTCAATTTTTTGCATAACTGCATTACCATTAGCATCAACTTCATCTTTTGTACCCCTTATTGCGTGTGGCACAACTGTCTGCGCTTCGTGTGCTAAGAATCCATCAATAACTGTATTAGTTTCATCAGCAATGAAGTTAAATCGTTTAGGTGCTAATTGTTTTACTCTTGTAATACCATCAGAAATATCTGATACATTTTCTTTTAAACGATAGTCTGATGTAGTATTGAAAGCTACTGCGTCAACATCTCCAACCACGTCTAATAATGCGTTGCTATGAAGTGTCATCCCAAGAGTAGCATTTACATTTTTATCTGTATTTATAGGCTTTGTGTAAAACTCTATCTTTGAGCCATCGTCACCAGTACCAGTAGATTCTGCGGCTACTCCTCTTATACTTGCAGGTAGTTGTTGAGGTGTTTGAGATGGAAAATCTGGTGAGCCATCTACATGACCAAAACCAACAGTTCCTAAAACATTTCCTCCAACAGTTGTGGTATCATTTCTAATTAAAGCTAATGTGGCTCCAGCACTATTTTCACCACCTGTTGAGTGGGTAAGTATTCTTAGATATTCTGCTCTAATCCTACTATCTCCACCACTAAACATCATAATTTCTCTTTCAGAGCCAGCACCAATAGCACCTACATAAAATCCACCATCTTCTGTTCCATTACTCGCATCTCGTATTTGACCAACTATCTGCATATATCTTACGTCTTCATTTGCAGAATTTTTTCCGTAAAAATTTATGGCTCCAAGGTAATCAAAGTCTGCTGGTGAAGTGCTATTTCTTTTAAGTGTTATATCAGGAGCAGCAAAATTATCAGTAGCTGAGTTTTCAATTAAAATCGCGTTATCAAAATTACTATTAACAGAAGATGAACCAGTGTCTATGTGTAATGGACTTGTTGGATTAGACACTCCCATACCAATCTTGCCGTCCAAACCAATACTAAGTAAATTAGTTTCAGATCCACTTAACTCGCTTCTAATATGGATATTATTATCTGTGTTTGACCCAGCAGAACCTTCATAAAAAATAGAAACTGCATTAGCACCACCTTCTGTAAACAAAATTTTAGAATCATTATCAGCAGCTGAATTTATTTGTATTATAGGTGAAGTAGCATCTAAATGTAATAACTGACTAGGAGAATTAGTACCAATTCCTACATTACCACTGCTGTCAATACGCATACGTTCCGTATTATCAGTTCGGAAAGTCATAGGATAAGTGCTTAATCCAGCTATTCGATTATCACCATCTAAATGACTAATAAACATCGCTGCCGTACCATCTTGTCTCTCAAACCTAATTCCACCACTTCGGTCTGATTGACTTGAGTCGTTGCCTTTTAAATTGATTGTTGGAACACCAGTGCCTAAAGAAGTAGGTGAGCCAGCAATCCCAATATCACCACTACTATCAATACGCATAGCTTCTGAAATACCAGAACCATTTCCAGTAAAAAATGCCAGTGCTTGTGCATTTGATGTTCCACCATCAACACTATTTATAGCAGCAGTTGTTGTGCCAGAAATATCAAATGATATATTTCGACCAATATCACCTGTTGTACTTTGGGCTGCACCCAATTGTAATTGATAGTCTGATGCTGTTGTTGAAACAGTTGCCGCATCTGTTGTAGTTCCTAAATCAAGAGAGCCAGAAACAGTTAGATCGTTTGATATAGTTACATCATCAGGTAAACCAATAGTTACTGTGCCTGAGCTTTCTGCGACAGTGGTTTCGTTACTAGTAGCAGCAAAAGTAATAGTACCCCCTAAAGCTGTTGCAGTAGAGTTTGAACCATCTGATACAGTTATAGAACTATTAGCTAGTTTTGCATTTGCTATAGACCCAGCTAGTTTATCATTTGCTATAGATCCTGCAAGTTGGGCATTAGTAATTGTACCTGTAAGTGAACTGGTAGGATAACCAGTAGCATCCTGTAAATCAAAAGCAGGAGTAGCATCAGTAGCACCTAATGCAAGACTTACACCACCAAAGGAAACAGAAGAATTTGCTAACGCAGAGTTAGGCAGAGAGTTAACAACAAGATCAATAGTGCCATCACTATCTTCATAAGTGGCAGCTATATTCGTTTCTGTATTAGAGCTAAACATAGCTCCAACAATATCTTGAACAGACTCTGTTGAAACTGTTACACCAGCAACTTCCGCATCTACGTATGCTTTAATAGATTGCTGTGTAGCTAATTGTGTAGCTGAGTTACTAGCCATATTATCTTCATCTAATATAGCTGTACCACTTACTCCAGTATTTAAAACTGGTGAAGTTAATGTTTTATTAGTAAGTGTATCTGTTGTAGCTTTACCCACTAATGTGTCTGTAGCTGCAGGAAGTGTTAGAGTAATGTTACCACTAAAATCAGAGTGTGCTGGTGCTTGTAACCTAGCATAATGAGCATTACTTGTCTCACAGTAAAAATCTACATAAGATTGAGTTCCTCCATTTTTAATAGATATAGCACCCTGAGATATACTAACACCAGAAGTTCCTCCAAAAGTTGCAGTTCCTGTTACTGCAGGGTTTGTTATTGTAGGACTTGTTAATGTTTTATTAGTAAGTGTGTCTGTAGTTGTTCTTCCTACAAGTGTATCTGTTGTGGCAGGTAGTGTAAGTGTAATATTACCACCAAAAGCAGAATGAGCAGGAGCCTGAAGTCTTGCATAGTGAGCATTACTAGCTTCACAATAAAAGTCTACGTAGGACTGTGTACCATTGTTTTTTATAGATACCGAGCCTTGACCCAGAGTTATACCATTTGACTCATCAATTACAACATTACCGCTTGCATCTTTAAATATAGCTTTATCAGCAGGGTAGGTCATAAATATATCTTTAGTACCTGCTGACAGATCGACAGCAGATGTACCATTAGACCCAGCTAAAACAGTAGTACGAGTTAAGGTATTACCTGTGTTCCAAGTACCTATACCTACTTCCCATTCATCCGTTCCTGCAGTAGTGTGTGCAAGACTATAGTAAGTAGTATCTCCGTTTGACATATAAGTTTGAAATGCGTCAAACGTAGCAGAGGAACCACCTAAACTTATCGCACCTGTTCCAGTAGTCGTGGTACTTTCTTTAACACGATCTTTTAAGATAAAAGCCATTTATAAAGCCTTTTTATGTTATGCGTATAACTGCGCTTGATGCGTCTTGTGTGGGAAAAACTATAGTAAAATCACCTGCTGTTGAAGTTACTGTTTGTCCAAAACTAAAAACAGCTATGGCTTTGTTGCTTTGTGAAGAATTGTAAATTAAAGCACCTGCTGCAGAAACAGTTACATTAGAAAATACTTCGTCTACAAAGTCAATAAATGCAGTACTGCCTGATAAATTAATAATAGAGCTAGTACCATCTGTTGGCGCACCTAAGTTTTGTCCACCTGAAGTATAACCAGAGCCAGTAGCTTCATCAGAAGTAGATCCTAAATCAGAAAAATTAGTGGTTGCTGCACCAAAGCTTCCTGTAGGAGAAGGTTTTATTAAAGCTATTTTTAGTGTGTCTGAATCTAAATCGTGAACACCCCCAAGTAGCTCTTGCTTGAAGCTGTTGCACATTGCTGTAGTAATAGTACCCATGAGAATGTCCTTATGTTAAATGCACAAAGAGGCCAGCATATAGCCAGCCTCCAAGTTTAACTTATGATTAAGCAGCGTTGTAACGTGCTGTGACCAATGCTTGAGGCCGTAAGATTTTACGTCCGTAAAGGTGCATACCACGTACGATGTCTGCAAATGAGTCTGGATCTCTGTAGTTTTCTACTTTGTTGATCTGCTCTGCAGTTGCGACTGCTTCTTCTTGACCTGCAAGGATAACACCGAAGTTGTCATCTTGTGCAGTTACGCCAGAAGTTCCTGGTCCAGTACCGTCTGTTGGTAGGTTGTTTGAAACGTGTACACGGAAGCCGTGAATGTTTCCTGCAACCAATCCGTTTTGTAGACCTGCTCCACCGAAGTCTGAATTTAGAAGACGTGAGTCTTCGTCTTTCAACATTTCCATGAAGATTGGGTCAACAACCAAGTAACGTCCACGTGAGTCAACGTTGCCTGTATCCAACTGACGAGCCATTCTTGCAATAAGCTGCAATGGTGATGCAGTGTCTGTTGCTTTTGCAGTTGCACCCGGTAGTCTGGGTTCTAGCGGTATAGAGTCACCAGTTGTACCAGATGAAGCTGAAGTTGTGATATTAGACATGTCAGACATATCTAACTGGTTCACTTTCAAAAATTCACCGTTGATCTCACTTGATGTTGGGTGCTGTGCAGTACCCGATACAGCAGTTGAGTATTGACCTGAGTCTGCAGTACCTGTCATGTACTTTAGAACATCTACATCAATAGCGTCAGCCATTTTATATGCTGCTCTGTCTGCAGCTAGGCTTACGAAGTCAACGTGTGAAAATTGATCTTCGATGTCATCCATTTTAAAAGCAAAGTAGTTAGCTTGGTCAATGGTTAACTGGAAGTCACTGTCATCTAAGTCTTGTACAGTGATGGCTGTTTTACGCTCAAGAGTGTTGACTGTTACGTCTGGCTCTTTTTGGATGCGTACAACATCCCCTTGATTTGCAATGTCACCAAAGTATGAGTTGTTGGTGATTGCGCTTATCACAGAAGCTTTACGTAAAGCAATCTGTGCTTGTTTGGAGTACATTATCGGGCTAAAATTGCCGTCAAATCCACTCTTGCCTGAAGCGAGTGCTATAGCCATAATTAAAATCTCCTTTATAGATATGGCGTGAGGTTAGTACACTACATATCCACCATGAAGAGGCCAACGTCTTCGGGTAGTCCTTTCGGGGCCGATTATTTTGGGTAAGTCTTTTTGTGTGGCTAGTGCTTGATTAAGCATACACACTTTAACTGTTGTGTATATGCTATAGTTTTATCTACAATATGTAGATTGTCAACTATTTTCTTGACATATCGTAAATAAATCTTCCGTTACGTTGAGCATCAAGTATTTCTTCCTGACGCTTTTCGTATTCTTTAATGGACATTGCAGCTACCTGTGACTCACGAATGTATTTATCTGATTCGTCAGCCTCTGGTGCTGTAGTATTTTTTGTTCTTACTGAAGCTGCTGCTGCTTTTTCTGTGCTATTACTTTTCTTAGTTTTTATACCTGTATCTATTTTATACAGATCAATAACACGTGCTACAGATTTTGCATCTTCTGTGTTTTCATATAGAGCATCTTGTACCCATTTAGGTTGCTCTTTTGCCCAACTATGAAATGCATCATCTTCACGTATCTCCACAAAGTCAGGATGCATACCAGCTAATTCAGCTTCAGCTTTCTCACGTTTAGCTGTAATACGTAACTCTTCAAATTCAGCCATACGTGCTTCAAGATCTTTAGCTGTAGCTTTGGACTTCTTGTCTGCAATAGTTTCGATAATACTAGCGACATCAGGATACTCTTTAGTCCAAGCTTCTAACTCTTCATCAGTCTTAGGAAGTACAAGTTCATTCTTTGTGGCTTTATCTAATTGTGCCTGTAATGCTTCTAGTTTTGCGTTAAACTCTTCTTCTTTTTTCTGTGAGTGTCTACGCAAATCACCATAACGCTTCTTGAAGTTTTTCTCTTCAGCACTTAGCTTAGTGTCATCTTCTTGTGCTTCAGCTTTTGGTTTTTCTTCTTGTTTGGTATCACTCTCTGCCTGTACTGGTTCAGCTTTAGGCTCTTCGCTACTGGGTTTATCTTCAGAATTTTCCTCATCTGGATCTATTCCTTTAGCTTTGAGTGCTTCTTTCTTCATAGCTAGAAGCTCTTCTTCATCTCGCTTAATACGCTCTTCATTACTTAGGTATCCACCTCTACCCATCAATACTTTTGGTATAGCAGGTTTTACCATAGGGTTTGGTTTTGCTGTTTCACTTGTAGCCATTTGTTTTCTCCTTATGCTGGGGTCAGCCGTAGCTGAGTGGCCTTATAGTTATTTGGATTTTTTATTTTTAGCTTTCATTGCTTTTTCTAATTGTTCTGCTTGTTTAGCGTGTGACTTGGATGCTTTCTTTAAACCTTTTACTACTTTTTTAACTGCTGGTTTATCTACTGATCCACCTTTTTCAAAACCTCTGACAATACCTCTGTCTAAATCTCTTCTTACGTCTTCTATTCTAGCACCTTCTTTAACTGCTTCAGTTCTTTCTTCTCTTGTAGCACCTCTGTCTCTCATAGATGTTAATACATCTTGTGTACCTTGTCTTGCTTCTCTTTGACCAGCAGATCTTTCTGATACAGGAGTTGGTTTAGGTGTAGATACTTTAAAAGCTTTTTGAGCAGCATCTGCTGAAATCTTTTTAGCTTCTTCAATAACTCGTCTATCTGCTGCGTCTTTTATACTTTCTTGTATTTGTTCTGCTGCTGACTTTTCTCTTGACGGTGATGGGGTAGTATCTGTTCCTGCTTCTGGAGTATAAGCTTCTTCAACTTGAGCCTCACCCACTTCTTTTATGCTAGGAAGTTCACTGTATGTTGGATCTTCTAAATTTGGTAGGTTAGGTTGTTCTGTTTCTTCTCCTGTTATCTTATCAATAAGTTTACCAACCATACCTTTTTTAGGAGGAGCTTCAGCTACTTCTTTTAAATTTTCTAAGTAGGATCTTTCTGCACCAAACACTTCTGCATTTGGATTGTTAAAACTTTCATTTGATAATCTTCTATCTATTTCTTCAATTAACTTGTTTCTATGTCTTTTTTGAGCTATGGCAACTATTCCTGAAAATATACCAGTTCCTAAAAAGTTTGGTGTTTCTTGTAAATTTTTTACTTCCTCAGTTAATTCATCAATAGTAAGTTCTTTATAGTTAAAAGGTTTTGTTATATCTTTGTCATCATCGTCATCATCATTTCGTGATCCTGAAGCTGCTGTATTAACAGGAGTTACTACAGGAGTAGAACCTACAGGAAAATATCCATCAGGTATAACTGTTTGAGGAACACCATTTAAGAAAGGTATCATAAGTGTATGTCCTGCAGCGTTTTGATACTCACGCATTTCCATAACGCCACCGCCAACAGAGTCTAATACTGGATCAAAATCATCAGGTAATAATTGTCCTGTTGTACCTTCATCTATAACTCTTGGACCAGTGTCTCCTCCTTCATCAAAGCCAATCTGTTCTGCTATTGATGGTTGATTTGGCTTTGGCTTATAGACTTCTCTCTGTGTTGCGCTGGATGGTCTGTAAGACTCATTTTTTGTTGGAGATGAAGGTGATCCATATTTACGTTCTGCACGTTCCATAGGATTACCACCAAAGCCAAAGTCTATAGGAGGTTTATCAGTAGCTTTTTTAGGCTTATCATCTCTATCACCAAACATATTTCTTATGTTGTAAATTATTTCTTCAGCACGATTTCTAAATACAGGTTTGTTTTCTGCTTTTTTTCTAACTAATTTTTTCTTTATGTTATCAAAAGTGTAAGCACCTTTTGCATCTCCACCTTCAGACATGGCTTGAACTTCTACCACTTCTAAGTCAGACAAGTCTAAACCTAAACCTTCATCATCAACATTCATAGCAACAGGCTCACCACCTATACGTCCTGCTGCATCCATTGCATCAAAACCAAGTTTAGCTTCTGTTCTCAAGTCTTCAAAAAACTTAACACCATAATATCTTACTACGTCAGCAGGTACGACATACTCACCCTCACTTAACTGCGCTGGTATATCATCTCTTACTTCCTCTGGTAATGATCCTACTGGTACTTCATTGCCCGATACAGGATCTACCCCACGTGTACCAAAATTCATTTCCATTTGATCTTCTATTGCCATACCACCCTCATTAAAATTAGCTGTTACACCTGTTACTTTATTTGTAAATTCAAACATCTCATCATCAGGTGTTGTCTTTTTTACATTCTTTGCCATAACAAGTGGTCCTACTTGTATAACTTCGTCAGCAGATATAACAGGCATTCCGTCTGCTTTGTCATAAAAATAAGATGCTCTATAGGGATTCATTCCTATTTGAGACCAACCCTCCGCACCTTTTTCTAAAAGCTCTTTTGTGACATTATATATTTCTTCAGGATCAGCATTTACATAACTACCCTGCATTCTTGCTATTGTTGTTTTACCTTTACCTGATGCAATAGAAGATGCAGCTAAAGGATTTGTAGTAAATGTTACATTATCTAATACTGCTGTTTGAGCATAACCTACAGTTTTACCACTTTTTTCTGTACCATCATGCAGAGAAACAATCCATGTATCAGTATCATTGTAAGCAGGTATATCTAATCTAGCTGATATAGGTGTTCCATCTGGTATTTCTTTATTTACACCAATAATACCTTTTGCTACTTTGCGTTTATCTGTTGCATGTAATGCTTGTACAACCTCTTCCTTTGTAGGAAAATTTGGCATTTCATCTATTGGAATAATAGGTTGATATGCATCAGATAGTTCTCTAAACTCAGAAGAAGTAATTTCACCTTCACGTAAAGCTTTTGCAGCTTCTTCTAGTTTTTCTATGGGTGCTATTCTATATTTATCTTTAGCGTAATTTTCTGTTTTCCATGCTTCTAGTGACTCTTCAGTTAATCCTAAATTATCTATAGCATCTGTTTCAGCGTCTTTTGTAAGTTGTTTTACATCAACAACATCATCTAGTTTTTGTACACCTTCTTTTATTAAAGTCTTAGCAACTGGCCCTGCTGCAGGTATAGCTGCACCTAATACATCACCTGCTGCAATGAGAGCAACTTTACCATAATTTGGATCATCTTTATCTAACTCTTCTGCTATTTCAACTGCAGATCCTACAGGAGTAAAACCTATTGCTGTTTCTGCAACTTTTACACCAAGAGGTTTCTTATCTCTAGCACCAAATAAATCTTTAAAATTATCTGCTGCAGGTGCTACCTCTGCCCTCTCCTCTGGTGTCATGTCAGATAATCGTTTACGATAATCAGCCACTGTTTACTGTCTCCTTCAGTAGTTTTAGCTTTCTAAGTACATCTATTGCACCCTGCTGTCTATACACTATAACAGGATCATTAGCTGATTCCATTGTACGTTGACGTATATAGATTAAATCATCTATGTGTTTTTGAAACTCTTCGTAGAGTTCTTTGTTATTGACCAACTGCTTGAGGTGCATTTCCTGTAAATCCTTGTTCTCCGGGAACAGGTGCTGTGCCTGTGCCTATTTGTGAACCTCCACCTCCAGATGTATCAGCTACAGATTGTGGACCTTGACCTTCTGGACTAGCTACACCTTCCTCTGGTGTTGGTGCTGGTGTTTGAAAGCCTTTTAGTATCTCAGCCTGTATAGCTGCATCAGCCATAGAATTAGTAACCTTATCAGGATCTAAGTCCATACTCTTCGCAATTTCTCTTATAATATAATCCATTTTTGCAAAAGGTGCAAGTACTGGATTTTGTGCAACTTGTAAGAACTGCATCAAGCGTTGGCTACGTACTTCGTTAGCCATTAAGCTTTCTGTACCTGATGCATGTACCTCTAGGTCACCTCTAATGTTTTCATCAAAATCAAACTGCATGTTAAATGCAAAGAATGCTTTACCTAGTGGTTTGATAAGATAATCATCTACATTCTTAACAACAGTTCTGATACTTCCGTTGGCAGCAGACATAAGCATACTAATACCAGAAGCAGTACGACCAACACCACTGACACCTGTTTGTCCATGTGCGAATGATGGGAATCCCGTTGACTCATCAGCTAATACCCTCGCTTTATCAAATAGTTGCATGTTTTCACCTGCTACGTTCGGAAACTTTGTACCAAATATAGCTTGTCCTGGCGCACCACCTTGTCTTCGAAAAACTTTTCCGGGATATACTGAAAGGTCTTGACCCGGAACTAAGTTAGTTTCATCCACTTCAATGATAAGATTACCAGATAGTGCAGCATTGTCAATAGCCATACGCATAAAGCCATTCATCAATGTCTGTGTATCATCCATATTCTCAGCAATACCAACGCCAAAGAAAGAGTATGGGTTATGCTCGTATGGCACAGCGTAGTATGGAATACGTGTAGGCTTGAATGGGTTTAGTACAAATCGTAGTACTTCCCCATTAGATACCCATACATTACAATTAACCTCATCTAAGTCTTTTAACTCTGTAGGTATTTTTACACCGTGAGTTTCTAGCAAGTCTACATCAACATAACCCCAGAACTCTAATACTTCCCAACGCTCTGATGAAGGTTGAGTATCATCATCCTCCATAGTCATTTCCCAGTACTTCTGTGTATAGTCTGGTCCTTTATCTATAGCGTTTTGTACAGAGTCTTCCATAAAGTATGGACGTGATTTTAAGGCACGTAGTTGTGTGCGTGACATCTTGTGTCTCTGCACTGTATACTCAGCATCATCCATAGACTTAGATTCAGGATCAGGGTAAAAATCCCAAACACTTACATGATTACACTCTGGCACTGTTTTAACTAAAGGATCATACTCACCATCATCACCCCAGTTAGGATACTCTTTATCTATAGCAAATGGGCCTTTCATAACACCAGTACCAAGTAGTGCCATTTCAAATGCCATACTTCTTAGATGTGTAGATGCTCCACTTTCTTGTAGCTGATCATGTATCTTCTTTTCCATCTTCTTAGCTGCAACCATAGCAGGATGAAAGGTTACTGACTTAGCTGTAGTACCTTCTCCTTCTATAAGCTTTTCAGATACAGGCTCTAATTTTTGCTGCATACCAGCTACTCTAGCTTGCAGTTCATCTAAAGTTTCACCGGGAAGAAGTGTTTCTAATAAATAAGGTTTTCCCGGCTCTTGCTTTGTTACCTTTGCAAGTTCATCCCCTGCCTTTTCTGCATTAGGGTCTAAGTTTATATGTACAGCTTCTGCTACACCGTCAGGTAAAACAGAAGGATTTACAGATAGAGGAAACTTATTGTTACCAAATAGCACATCTACTATCTGTCCATATGCTGCTAGTGTTTTAGTTTTAGTTACTTTTACAAAGACACGTGACTTTTCTGTGTCTGTAAATTGTACATCTGATCCGTATAAACCACGATAGTTACGATATGCTTTTAACCATCTCTGTTCATCAGCGTAGCGATGGTCTTCAGCCCTTTTATATCTTTCTTTTACAAATCCAACAACGCTAGATTTCTGTTCAAAGATACTGTCGAGACTATCCTCTGCTGCTACGACATCATCTGTTTCAAACATTTCTTCTTGTTCTGCCATTCTTAATATCCAAATGTTGTGTCACTGGCTTGAAAACCTGTGCGCTGTTTAGCAGGATTATAATCCCATATGTTGCTTCTTGGTCTTGTCATTATACCATATCTTAATGCATCATACAAGTGATCTTCTGCTTTGGTGTCTACATCTTCTGGATTCTTTTTGTCCAGTGGGATGCTAGGTATCTGTGCAATAGTATTCACACAGTTATTCATAAATACTAACATAGGCTTTTCTAGAAAGTCATCTACCTTCAAACGTCTATGTATTTCGTTTTTACCTGCGATACGTGAGCCTCTTGAGCGATCAGAAGGACGCCATCGACAACCCTTCATGTTCATTTGCTCTGCTAACGATGGCCCAGTATCGCCACGGTTGTGCCACAAAGAGCTATCAAGCACACCGTATCTCATGCCTCCATCTTTTGCTTCTACTTCTAGTATCATATCTGCTAAATCAGAAGCAGTAACTTTTGATACATACATCTCACGATAAACTATAAGCTGTTCATCAGGAGCAATAGTAAACCAAAGAACCCCAGTGTAACTGCCATAACCATAATCACACGCACGAAAACGTACCCAGTTGTTAGGAACGTCAAACTGTTCGATAACGTGGGTAGCTCTGTCAAATTCGGGAAACGCTGCTCCTTCACTGATATCCCAGTTTCCTTCAAGGAGTTGCTTCCTCTGATGCTCTGGTAGTGATAAGAGCATGGCTTCATAGTCACCCTCTTCGGCAAGGTATGGATTATCGAAGAGTGACGCAGGAATAAACCTACGCTTAAATAAAGGCTGACCTTCCTTACTGTGTCCTTTAGGGAACTTAATTGTTTTACCTGATTCAATGTCTGTAGCCCAAAAAGGTTTACCTGCTGCTGCAGGATCAATAAACATTTTCTTTACCCAAGCATGTCCAGCACCACCTGGGTTTGTTGTAGCCCTCATGTAAAGTCCTAGTTCTTTACTGTATGTGCTACGAAGACGTGACCTCATATAATCCCAAGCGTAAGGTGTAGGCCATTGAGTAAGTTCGTCAAATCCAATCCAGTTAAAAGCCTGTCCTTGGTAACGTGTGACATCGGTATCTTTATCCAGATACGACATCCACAATCTTCCACCTTTAGGAGATATCCATTGAGACTTTCGTTCTGACCATTTGATTCCCGGAACTGCACGTGGATACAACTCCTGTGATTTCTGTATAAGTTCTCTTAGTTCTTCCGTTGTGTGTCGTACAAGGAGTCCAGAGAAATGTGGGTTGTTCAGGCCGTGTAATGGATCTGCTAACATAGCATAGCTTTTACCACCACCTGCTGCCCCACCATACAACACTTCTCTTTCAGAAGAACTCAAGAAGGTGGTCTGTGGACCATCATTCGGTTTGAATACAACTTCTTGTGCTTCTTCCACGTCATAGTCAGGGGCTACTACCTGCGCTGGGATAGTTTCATGCTGGGGGGCTTCTATCTCCGCTGGCTTCTGAGTATGCACCGACTCCTTGTGTTTCGAGCTTCTCGATTTCCGAGAGCGTTTCTTCGAGCCACTTGGCAAGCTTACGTTTAATGATAGATGCTTTTCTACGTCTTTGCTCAACTTCTATTCTCTTCTTTAGACCCATATGTGATATGTATCGGCCTGTTTCTTTACTCAGCCATTGTGCTACTGCTCTGTAGCTATATTGTCTGAGGTGACGTTTTGCAAGCTCTAAAGCTTCTAACTCATGTTCAATAGGTACAAGTAATCTATCATTGTCAGGATCTAGTTCGTAACCAAACGGTATCTTTTTTGTTAGCCTGACAATCTTGTGCCATTGTTTGTTATGCGTTTTAGGAGGCTTTGGTAATTGCCAATAGCCTAGTTCTCTTTGTGGTATTATTCGTTTTCACCTTCTTTGGGTGGTAAGTAGAAGATGCCACCACCGCTAGTGACATCTACTTTATCTACTTTACCAAGTCCTGCTCTATCGAGCAAGTCTTTTGCTGCTACCATCTTTTCTTTTATGCCTAGTTCTGTTGGATCATATAGCGCACCAACCATAGCCATAGCAGCTTTAGGAGCAGTACGTGCAAAATATGTGCGAGTTTTCTCACCGATCTCATCTTTTAAAGATTCAACAATCGCTGCAGTGTTACTGTTATCACCGTAACCTGCCAGTTTTTTAGCAGCGACAACATCACCATTAGCTTCATCAAATAGTACATCTAAGAATCGCTGCTGCTTATCCGTTAGATTCCTTGCCATATATTGCTTCCCTTATCTGTGACCGACCTATGCCTAAGTCGTTTAACTCTCTGTCGGTCATCATGTGCATCATACGAAAGTCTGCACGTTTTTGTTGTCTAATACAATGGTTATTCCAAAGTTTTTGTAAAAAGTTTTTCATAGCACTATCTCCTTTGTTTGTGTGCGGAGATAGTTATACTTAAATATAGGTCAGGTAGTAGTACCTATTATTGCATAACCGCTATGCTATTTTTTACCACCTTTTGCGCCACCTTTGGTACGCATTTTTAGTGGTCTAGCAGCAGGGGCTAAGAAACCACCTCTTGCCATTTTCTTCATTCCACCTTTGGCATAACCCTTTTTCATCATACCACCTTTGGCATAACCTTTCTTCTTCATCATGCCACCTTTATTCATTTTACCTTTACCGTCAGCAGCATAGAAAGGAACCATCTTTCCTTCTTTGTTCTTTACCATTTTAAGACCACCTTTTGCGTAGCCTTTTTTCTTCATCATACCACCTTTAGCGTAGCCTTTCTTTTTCATTTTCATGCCACCCATTGCGTAACCTTTTTTCTTCATACCATGTTTCATTGATATTCTTTATCCTCGCTATATAGATTGTTAAAAACTCGTTGCGTATCCCATACATAGTCTACGTTTTCTTTTGAGTTGAACATATGTTGATTAGGCTTAAAGTCTGGCGCACCTTCTCCAGTTTCAAACCAAGCTGGGTGAGTTACTCTCACTCTGTTATTGGGTAACGCAACTATGTTACCAGTATAATCTCCTGCATCTAGTAGTTCTAATACATGAGACTGTTTATGCTGCGCTGGATCATCAGCGACTTCATTATCTGTATAGTCTACCGTAAAGTAATATTTAGCAGGGTAGAACTCTCCATCTACTTTAGCTATCCAAGGAGCAGGACTTGCTCGTTCTAGCTTGTATACGGAATGTGTATGAGACATACAATCCCAAGGTTGTGCTAAATATGGTGGTAACTCATCAGGCCATTCATCCAACGGTGTATCAGCTACTAGTGCGGTCAGTGGCATTCTAGCCCACATAGCACCACCATGTACGTTTGGTGAATCATCTTCATCTGACTCACATCCTGTGAATATTACTTGAAAGCTTAGTGTCCTGTTTGGCATTGTAGTAACACCAATTACCATAGCATGTAAAAATTCACCGTGGTATTCTTCTAGGTTTTTAGTATATTCTCTTCTTACCCATGCTTTGAAATAGGGTATGCTACTTGTTAGATACGGCATTATGTTTCCTTCGCAAGTCTGCTTTTCCTGATTTAAAGACATTAGCTATTGCTGTCTTACCCATCACTTTAGCACGTTGTTCACCTACAGTCAATATCTGTATCTTTCTTGCGTAAGGTTTCTTTATTCTTTTTACTTTTGATACTGTAGCTTTTGCATCTGCCATAGTTGCAAATTTGATACCTACAGTGTCTTTAGGGTTTTCATCTGTGTATAGTCTACGTCCAGACCCTTTAGGTTTTTTACCTGTTCCTACTTTTGGGTCTTTCTTTTTTCTCATGATTTTCTTTTTTTACCTGATGCTGTTACAGACCATTTAACTTTTTTTGGTCCTGTCTTTTTTGCTGCTTCAGCTTTACTAATTCTACCTGCTACCTTTGCAGGTCTACAAGCTGGGTATGGTCTGTTCTTATCTTTTTTACCAGAACGTCCACACTTCTTACCTGTCTTTACGTCACGCCAATCTTCTTTGAACCACTTAGTGAGTCCACCTTCAGCGTAACCTCTACGACTTTCTAGTACGTGTCTTGACTTTTGCAACTGAGCCTCCCTTGCTGTAAGTACCCCCACGTTTTTTGTAGGTCTTAACTAACCAAGCACTTCCATATGCACTAGGCCAAGTCTTAAACTTTTTCTTAGCTTCGCTCTTTACTCTAGCATATAATTTTTTATTTTTAGGTTCTGCCATTATATCACCATTTTGTTTTATTTGCCCAGTAAGCTGCACTAGTCTTACCTTTAGCAATATTCTTTGAGTGTCTTGCTTTAAAAGATTTACGTTTCTTTTTCATCTTATCAGACTCACCTGCTTTAGGTTTACCTGCAGTCTTAGCCCCCTGCTGACCATAACGAATAGTAAGAGGATCACCATTTGGTTTTGTAGTTACAACAATGTGTGACTTTGTAGGATGGCTAGGTGTACGCTTTGGTTTGTTGATACCAGAAACGCCAGCACGTTTTACTGCTGCTTTACGTTTCTCAGCCTGAGTCATTGCCATTACTTGCCTCGAATCTTCTTATAGAGGGTTTTCAACCAAGCTATCATACGCTTTCCAAATGTCATTAATTTCTGTTTGAATAACATCTAACTTGTCTCCTATGCCATTTGTTATAGTCGTTGCTTTGTCTACTTGACTACGTAGGTCTAATAATACCTTCTGCTGCTCTAGTATCTGCTGCATGTTTGTGGTTAGCTGTGCTAGTTTAGTATTAAGTCCACGTACATCATTATCTACTACAGCTTGTTCTACAGTTTGTATTCTACTTGTTACTGTAGATTGTAGGTCTGTTATCTGCTGAGTTAACTGTTGTATTTTTACAACAATATCATCGTTTAGTTTTGATTCGGTTTCTTGTAGTTCTTTTCGTATTGCTTGACTAGATGTTGTTAATTGATTTGCCGCAAATGTTTTATTAGCTGTTCGTTCTCTTGCTGTGTCGTTACTTAACTGAGTCAAGCTTTTTTGTAGTTCTGAAATTTGCTTTGCGTTTGCGCTGGCTTTACCTAGTGCTTCATCAACGCCACCCTCTACACCGTAGAACCTATTAAGAGTATCGTATCCCCAATACAGACCACCTGATACAGCAGAAAGAACTGGAAGTGCTACAGCAACCATCCAGCCCTTAATATTAAAACCTCCTATACTGAACTCCATAGACATCAGTCAGGCATGGTTCCATACTGTTCTACATACTCACCAGCTTCAAATAATTCATCTGCAGATACCATATCATTTGTTAGATATCCTTGCCAACCAGAACCAAACCCATCGTTATCCCAGTTTATTACAAACTCATCTACACTTTGTGTGTATGTGATAGTTGTGTAGTTACCAACTACAAAGTTGTTTTGTGTTGCATAACTATCAATACTTGCTGTTAGTTCTGCGTTATTAGCTGCAGCCATAAATGCACCAGCTTGTTGAGCGTAGTTTTCTACCTGTGCTATGGCTTGGTTGTACGCATCAACTTCTGTTTGATCTATCTGGTATTCTTCCTGACCCATTAAACCTTGTAGTGCAGTTTGCTCTGGTGCTGTGTCTGCTGATGCTGCAGCTTCCATAACTCCTGTAGCAGTCAGTATTTCTGTAGAAGCATCTGTTAGTAAGTCAATGGCTTCGTCTAAGCTATTCATTGCACCTTGATATTCTTGTGTGAATAACTCTTGTGCGGTGGTAGCTGTAGCGTAATCATGATCCATTACAAGATCGTGTGCTTCTAGGTAGTTAGATAACTCATCTTCTGTAATTAAAGCATCATTAAATGCATCATCTACTATAGTACCACCCAGCGCAGCGTAGCCAGTAGCACCTACTGTCATTGTTGCTCCGTCTGTTACTCTGTTCTTAATAGCACCTAAAGATTCAATTAGGTAGTCAATCTTTTCCTGACCTGTCATTGTCAGGTTTAGATCCACCATCTCTATTTGCAGCACTGGTGGTTCTGGTTCCACTACCAGTATCACCTCTGCGTTTGCTGCTCCTGAACTGATCACTAAGGCTCCGCTTAGTAGTAGTGACTTCAACGAATGCTTCATCGTGTTCCTCTCCTACCTGTAACAAGGTATCCCAAAACTTTTTATCTAAATTATATCCTACTACAAATGTAGCTGGGTCTTCTCTGTATTTCTTTATAGCGTTTCTGCCCATTAACAACTTGCCAGTACGTGCATCGTTTATTGGACACGGAGTATTAGCTAACATCATACTCCTAAATACTGTGGCATCTTGGCACATCACTGAGATGGCTGACACCTGTAATCCTAACCCACCAACCTGTTGAGGTAACCCCAGTAATCTAGCATTCTTCCTGCGATTACAATTAGGGTCTTGCTGCATCTCACCGTGAGAGAGGCCAATTATATTTAATTGTAAGCCTCTACTTCTTGGGATTAAGCAAGAGTCGTTACCTCCCCCACCCATCACTGTCGGAGCTATGCTGGACATTACAGGCTGTGAACCTGGTGAAGATCCTGCTCCGTTGTAGTTTATGACTTCGCTAGTATTGTTTGATTCTACGGTTGAGTCTTCGTAGTTGTTAGAGAAGTCACCTGTTATGTCATTACCCTGATCGTTATTCGTGGTGTTGTTATTTGTTATGCCATCATCAAGGGGTACTTGTTCCTGTGCATTCACTGGGTGGCAAAAGCCTACCAATAGTATTGTCACTACACATAAGTTTCGTAGCAGCCTTGGGATGTCCGATAAGTGCGAGTGTTTGTGCATTTTGATTTCTCTGACATGCAGTATCTCCCACCCTGCATGACGCTGTATATGTTATTGTTTGACAAGCGGTAAGTAACATTAGTACGCATAGTTGTACGCACAGTTTAATCTTTGTCAACACTTTTTTATCCTACACCTTTACGTTTTCTTTCCGGGTCTAATACTTCATGTTTCTCCAGGAAGCCCTCAAGGTACATAGCTCTTTCTACGTGATCTAAAGTATATCTCTTTCCTAGCCTAGTTTCCAACGCTTCACGTACATAGAAGACATCGGACTTAGGAATGTGTACACGTTTGAGTCTTTTACTGTCACCGTCTGCTATAGCATCGTAAAACTCTTCAATGACATCCTCAGAAGAGTACATACTTAGTTTCTGTTTATACATTATCCTACCTAAAAAGGGGATATGTGTAGTATCTACATGTAAGAGGAGGAGACATGGAGGAAGAGTAACACACAGATTACTACACATACCCTAGTACAACACTTATTGTTTGTTGTATTTATTTTGTGTTGTTATTTTGTAGTATACATAGATGTAGTATAACTGTCAAGTTAAACTTTACCTATGTCCAATTATTTATATAGTTAAACTATTTATTTAGATTTATTATTTATTAAGTAAAACACTAAAAGTTTAACTGTCCTGCTCCTGCTCCGCAGTTATACTCAAAAAATAGGGTCTGTCAAGCATGTAAATGTAATACTGCGACAGTTTGTCACCCCTTCAAAAAACCACTTCTGTGTAGATATACATATACACGTAACCCTAGACCCCCCAGTGGCACTCGCAACCCCTTGCAATTTGAGACAGTTTATATATTTTTATAGAGTTTTTACTACTAAGCTACTGTTTTTATTGCATAAACTAACTGATATATCGTCAATCTACTGTAAAAAGGTGTGATGTTTTTGCCACACTTAGGAAATGTGATCACAAATCAGTAAGGGATGCACAACACTACCCCTATTTTGTGATCACAAATTAAGTACACCCCTAAAAAAGTAATACACATATATAATACAAAAAGAAGTTCTTACTTTGTTCTACTCTTAAATGCTAAGTCATTGTTTTTATTATACTTTTTACCTGGCATAAAGAACACAACGAGAACGAACAAAAAAAGAATCGTTTAAAAACAACAACTTATAAAATAGTTGAAAAAAAGTCTTGCAATCTATGTTGGGGTATGTCACCTTGAGTACATCGAAAACGAAAAACTTTTACAAGAGTAGGCACAAGCCCTTGATCCTTTTAAATGCAGCTTCTTTTTGACGGCTCGGTGAAATGCCCTAGCAAAGACTAAAACTAAATACTTGACTAACTAACAAAACTACGAAAGACTGAATATAACGAAACAGACTAAATTGATCAGGCCACATATAAGATTGCCGACTAAATGAACCGCTTAAAGAACGGTATAGCTGTCCAATGGAAGTGACGTGGAGTAAACAGCAGGAGGTGTATTGAAACCATACGCTAGCGAACGGTGACCCGTAAACAGCCCGTCTTTAGGAAGAGTGATTGCTTTTTGTGAGGGTACATCCAGGCTAAGTGCGGCCAACCGTACCTTATGCTTGACATATGGGTTTGGATGTGCCTTACTAAACGCAATCTAAGGAGGATTGATAATGTCAAACTACAAATTACTTGGCGTTGGAACGAACGCAAAAACTGTAAAGGGTGACGGTTCAGAATACCTAACCGCTATCCTATATATGACACCATACAAAGTATGGGTTGAGACTTTGGGTAGATACTCAAATTCATGTCCAATGGCTGAACAAGCTGGATGCATTGATGCCTGTCTAAATACGGCTGGACGTGGTGCATTCAATAACGTGCAATCAGCTAGAATGAGAAAAGCACAATGGTTCTACAATGATCGTGCGGGCTTTATGGATACACTATTTGAGGACGTTACTAAGTTTGTTAACTACTGCAAGAAACGCAATATTCAACCATGCGTTAGGCTCAATGGTACTACCGATATTCAATGGGAGTTGATACCCATACCAAACATTGTAAAGGGTGAACCTAAAAAGAATATCTTTGAGCAATTTCCTGACGTGCAATTCTATGACTACACCAAGATTGCTAATCGCAGAAAAGTCAAAGACATACCCAACTATCACTTAACATGGTCATACTCAGGTGCTGACCCAAGATATGCGGCAATGTTAGACACAGCTATTACCAATGGTATGAACGCAGCAGTAGTGTTCCGATCAAACTTTATCAAGGTAGTACCTAAGTGTTGGCACAAGTGGCAAGGATACCCTGTCATTGACGGTGACAAGGACGACTTACGATTTCTTGATCCAAAGGGTGGACATATCGTAGCACTCTATGCTAAAGGTAAAGCTAAGAAAGACACTAGCGGATTTGTACAGGAGGTATAACATGGTTAAATTCTACGGGTACAAAAACAACCACATGGAGGAAAACATGACGGACAAATATGTAATTAGTCTATACGACTACACTGGTGAGGCACTCAAGCCTTGGGCAGAAGCAGGATATATATGCTATGCCTTTGACATACAACACGATGCAGAAACCATACGCAAAGAACACTTTGATGGTGGTGGTCTGATACGATACGTCAATGCTGACTTGCACAACATCGGAACGCTTGACAGAATATACGACATGATGTCAGGCAAAGACGTGACATTTGCTATGGCATTCCCTGTCTGTACTGATTTGGCTGTATCAGGTGCTGCACATTTTAAACGCAAGGCTGAACGTGACCCCTTGTTCCAACGCAAGGCAGCTAACTATGCGATATGGTGTGCCTGATTTGGCTGTATCAGGTGCTGCACATTTTAAACGTAAGGCTGAACGTGACCCCTTGTTCCAACGCAAGGCTGCTAACTATGCCATATGGTGTGCTGAATTATTCCAAGCGTTGGGCTGTCCATACTTTATAGAAAATCCTGTCAGTGTGCTGTCTACTCTATGGCGCAAGCCCGACTACAGCTTTCACCCATATGAGTATGGCGGCTACATTGACCCCGAACAAGCGGAGCATCCTAAGTGGCCTGACTACATCGCTCCAATGGATGCTTACCCCAAGAAAACTTGCCTTTGGACAGGTGGTGACTTCACTATGCCTGACAAGTCACCAGTAGAACCTGAGACAGGCCACAGTAGACAACACCTCAAGCTTGGTGGTAAGTCTATGAAAACAAAGAACATACGCAGCGCAACACCTAGGGGCTTTGCTCAAGCGGTGTTCAATGCTAACTGTGCAACCATGCAATCCCTGCGATATAGCAAGGCAATGTGTGAAGCATTGGGAGAAAAAATTATCTAGTGCGACAATCTGTCCACTATTCACAGCCGCAATATTGCGGTATCAACTGAGTACACAAACAGAGAGGAGATAAAACATGTTTGTAATATTCGCAACTAAACCACTCAATGACGGTACAAAAGGTTTCCGTTTCAACTTCCTTGGCAACAAGGGTGTCTACCGTAAGCGTAAGGTTACCAACCGATACGGTAAGTCAACTGGTGATGTCATGAATGGCTATCACTTTGGCAAGCGGTCTGTCTACTTACAACAGGCTACCCCGAAGCGTAAGCTTTATCACTTTGCAGGATGAATGGACTGCTAATCTTTTGGTTAGGCTCTATCATAATATTCTTGAGCCTAGCCCAACTCATACAACATTTGCATTAGGAGGTGCAACATGACTGAATTTAATAGATCACAATTAAACTTATTGCGTAAACAATTACAGGAGACTATTGATAACGCCAACCTATCTGACATAACTATTGATGTAGGTAACTGCTCATACACTGGCGGTGAGGCTACGTTCAAAGTCAAATGCATACTGAAGGGTGCTAAGACTAGAGAACAGATAGACTTAGAATATTATGCTGAGTTGCAGGGCATTGATACGACTGCCAT